>SWCA01009071.1_pt5 | contig 67449 bp, 59 predicted proteins | sample 4692961 | NCBI WGS metagenome assembly SWCA01 (sample SAMN10267275, study PRJNA491770) | bioreactor metagenome | isolation source: DHS bioreactor inoculated with | place: Japan: off Shimokita Peninsula | reverse complement strand
AAAGCCATCGCTGCAGGCGGGCAACACACCTGCGCACTCACCAACACCGGCACCGTCAAATGCTGGGGTTACGACTACGACGGGGAACTCGGCCACGAAGACTCCACGTACTACCTCTATCGAAGCAGTGCCGTGGATGTCACCGCGGTCACCGACGTAAGATCCATCGCTGCCGGCGCCAGCCACACCTGTGCCCTCACCAACACCGGCACCGTCAAATGCTGGGGCTGGAACAAGTTCGGCCAACTCGGAGACGGCACCGACATCACGAGGCGCGTCGCGGTTGATGTCGCTGAACTCTCCGATGCCGCAGAAATCACCGCAGGAGGTCGACACACCTGCGCCCTCACCACGACCGGTACCGCCAAGTGCTGGGGCTACAACTACCAAGGACAACTCGGAGACGGCACGAACACTGATCGGTACACCGCTACGGAGGTCACCGGTGCCGACTTCAAGGCCCTCTCCGCCGGTAGCCTCCACACCTGCGCCGTCACGAACGCCGACACCGTCAAATGCTGGGGCGACAACAGCCAAGGCGAAATCGGCGACGGAACTCAGCGAACGGATCGATTCAGCCCTACCGAGATCGCAAGTCTCATCGACGTTAGAACCATTTCCGCCGGCGAACTCCGTACCTGCGCGCTCACTGCCGCCGGCACCGCCAAATGCTGGGGCGACAACTCCTACGGCACGATAGGAGACGGCTCGTTTGTCGCCGTCCGGTTGTCCCCTACCGATGTGATCGGTTTCGGGTAGAGGCCTACGACTTCACAGCGCCCCGGTGGCTGAGCTTGTCGAAGCCCACAGGCGCCCTTCGACAAGCTCAGGGAACGGGGTGCGGACACCCTTCGACAAGCTCAGGGAACGAACCTCGGCTCATGCGACGCGTGGTCGACAGAGCCAAGGGACGATGCCGGCAGGTGGGGCGTGAAGCCCGGTGTTCAGGTGAACAACTCCCGGGCCCGCCCGGCAGCCGCCACGGCTTCCAAGTCGCCACCGACTTGGGCGGTGACGGCGGCGGCGACCGCGCCTTCGACCAGGGGGCCGTCGATGAGGCGGACGTGGGTCTCCTCTTCGTCGTCGAGGAAGTCCAGCACTGATTCCACGGTCATGTTGGCCGAGCCGAGATCGGTCAGGATTGCCACGTCGTAGCCATCGGCCCGCAATGCCGAGACTGCGTCATTCACCTTGTCGAAGGAGGTGCCGATGCGGCCGTCATCGGTGCCGCCGGCAGCGCGCAGGATGACGTCCTTGGCCATCTGGGACGCCAACTCGACCACTCCGGCAGCCAGTTGCTCCGAATGCGACACGATCACCAAGGCAACGCCGCCAGCTTGCGGTTGAGCTGCGGTCATACCGCCTCCGCGGTGTCCGCTGCGGCGGTCAGGATCAATGCCGTGGACGTCGCGCCGGGGTCCTGATGGCCGATCGAGCGCTCGCCCAGATAGGACGCGCGGCCTTTGGTGGCCTGCATCGGGATCGTGGCCTCAGCGCCCGCTTGGGCGGCGTTGGCCGCAGCACGGAGAGCCCCAGCCGGGCCGGTTCCGGCAGCGGCAGCTTCTTGCGCTGCTGCCAGTGCCGGCGTCCAGGCATCCACCATGGTCTTCTCACCGGTGGTGGCCTTGCCGCGAGCGACGATGCCTTCCAAGGCGCCCGCGATCACCGCGACCACACCGTTGGAATCCAGATCGCCCTCGGCGGCCTTGGCGGCGCGCAGAAACGCGGTGCCGTACAGCGGGCCGGACGCCCCGCCGACGGTCGACATCAACGTCGCCGCCACCAGCTTCAGGACGCCGGAAACCTCGGTTTCACCGGCGTCCAGCTTGGCGACCACTGCTTTGAAGCCGCGGTCCATGTTTTCGCCATGATCGCCGTCGCCGATGGCACGGTCCAGGTCGATCAGTTCCATTCGATTCTCAGCCAGCACGACCTGGGCGCGGCGAATCCACGCCACCGCCCAGGCCGCATTCAGGGTTTCAGTCACCTGCTGATCCTCACACGCCCCGACGCAACGCCGGAGTGTTGACCGGAGCGTCCCACAGAGCGGTCAGCTCGTCATCGAGCAGCAGCACGGTGATCGAGCAGCCCTGCATCTCCAGGCTGGTGATGTAGTTGCCCACCAACGATCGCGTGACTTCCAGGCCCGCATCTTCGAGGCGCTTGCGAGCATGGTTGTACACGATGTACAGCTCGGATTCGGGTGTGCCGCCCATACCGTTGACGAACAGCAGCACCTTCGAGCCGGACGCCGGCTTCAGGTCGGTCAAGATCGGATCGACCAACTGGTCGGTGATGGAATCGGCCGGGGCCATCGGAATGCGGTGACGGCCGGGTTCGCCATGGATGCCGATGCCGATCTCGATCTCATCCTCACCGAGGTCGAAGGAGGGCTTGCCAGCGTGCGGCACGGTGCATGCACTTAGCGCCACGCCCATCGAACGCACCTGGGCGTTCACTTTCTCGGCCACGGCGAGCACCGCGTCGAGATCATCGCCGCGATCGGCGGCCGCACCGGCGATCTTCTCCAGCAGCACCGTTCCGGCAACGCCGCGGCGTCCAGCGGTGTAGAGCGAATCCTCCACCGCGACGTCGTCGTTGACCACGACGGCCTTGACCGTAATGCCGTCCATCTCGGCCAATTCCGCGGCGGTTTCGAAGTTCAGCACATCGCCGGTGTAGTTCTTCACGATGTGCAGCACACCGGCACCGCCATCGACGGCTTTGGTGGCTTCCAGGATCGGATCCGGCGTCGGTGAGGTGAAGACGGCGCCCGGTACAGCAGCATCAAGCATGCCTTTTCCGACATAGCCGGCGTGCAGGGGCTCGTGACCCGAGCCGCCACCCGATACCAAACCGACCTTGCCCTTGACCGGGGCATCGGCACGTACTACGTAGTCAGGGTCAAAATGGACAGTTACCAGATCGGCATGGGCGGCTTGGAAACCGGCAAGGGTTTCGGCCACCACATTGGCCGGATCGTTGATCAATTTCTTCACGTGGCTCTCCTTTGAGGCATGGTGATAGGTGGGCTGCCTCCAACTCTGCCGCGAATTCCTCACTTCGGGTAGGGGAGGAAACACGCACCTTCGTGCATCAACCGGCGAAATCCTGAACAGATCCTTCACCCCAGGGCGCCCCGCCCGTCCGAACCTGCTCCGTCGGCAACGCTGACAGCGAGCACGAAAGCCACAAAGACGACAAATGCCGTCCCGATCCGGGACGGCATTCGCTGTGGCGGTGGCGGAGGGATTTGAACCCTCGGAGGGTTGCCCCTCACGCGCTTTCGAGGCGCGCTCTTTCGGCCGCTCAGACACGCCACCGTCGGTGAGTGTACCGAGGCGTGCTCAACCCATGCCAATCGAGGCCGGGCCCCGGCAGTCGAGCTCAGCCGCGTCGCTGGGCGAAGAAGTCCTGCAGCACCGCGCCGCATTCGGCTTCGGCGATGCCGCCGACCACTTCGACGCGGTGATTCAGTCGGGGATCGCGCACCACATCCCATAGCGATGCGACCGCGCCTGCCTTGGGATCGAAGGCACCGAAGACCAGGCGCTCGATGCGGGCTGCCACCAGGGCACCGGCGCACATCGTGCAGGGCTCCAAGGTGACCACCAGGGTGCAGCCGTCCAAGTGCCAGGAGTGCAGCTCGTCCGCGGCGCGGCGCAAGGCGAGCACTTCGGCGTGGGCGGTCGGGTCACCGGTGAGTTCGCGCTCGTTGTGAGCGGCTGCAATGGGCGCGCCGTCGGCGTCCAAGACCAGCGCCCCAATGGGCACATCGTCGTGGTCCAGCGCTCGCCGGGCCTCGGCCAGCGCTGCGTCGATGGCCTGCTGCCAGCGGCTCACCCGAAGCTGGCCATCGCCTTGGTGAACTCCGAGCCGAAGCTCATCTTGGTGGCGATGCGCTCCAACAAGGTGGAGGTGTCCTCGTCGTAATCCTCGGCCATCGCCTCGAGCTCGAAATCGGGCAGGCCGACATCGGCAAGAATGTCGGCGTCGCCGACCGGGTAGCCGTCCTCGCCGTCATCGGGCAACTCGGCGTCCAGGAAATCGACGGCGTCACGAGCAATCGGCCAATCCTCGGCGGCTGCAGCGTCCGAACAGAACACCTGCACGCGCTTGCCGCGCACCCGGACCAGCACGAACACCTCTTCGGCGATTGACACCATGCCCACGGCACCGGCATCGCCGGGGACGCGACGCAGTTGGGTGATCATGGCGTCCAGATCATTGGCCAGATCAAGATCGAGGGCCAAAGCCACCGGCTGGCCATCCTCGCGGTACATCGCGATGACGAGGTCAATGTCGTCCTCGGTGGCATCCTCGGGGTAGTCGTCGTCTTCTTCTTCGTCGTCGTCGTCCTCGACGACCACCTCAACGTCGTCGTCGTCCAATTCGTCGAGCCCGGGACGGTCGTCGCCGCGGTTAGGCAACTCGAACTCCAGTTCATCCGAATCGCTCACCGATGCCTCCTCGTTTGGTCGTGCGACCCCATGGTCTCAGAAAACCCCCCATTGGGCACAGTCTGGGCATGACTGCCCATCGGCTCGGGCTGTGCCAAGGTAGCGGTGTGGAACTTCACGTGATTGAGCACCCCCTGGTAGCTCACAAGGTCAGCCTGTTGCGGGACGAAAGAACCGCCAGTGCAACCTTCCGACAGTTGGTTGACGAACTGGTGACCCTGCTGGCCTACGAAGCCACCCGCGAGGTGCGCGTCGACCCGGTCGAGGTGATCACCCCCATCACCACCACTACCGGCGTCGAACTGAGTCGTCCGCGTCCGCTGGTGGTTCCGATCCTGCGGGCCGGTTTGGGCATGCTGGAAGGCATGATGCGACTGATGCCGACCGCAGAGGTCGGCTTCGTGGGTATGGTGCGCGACGAGGAGACGCTGCAGCCGTTCACCTACGCCGAGCGTCTGCCGAAGGATCTGTCCGGACGCCAGTGCTATGTGCTGGACCCGATGCTGGCCACCGGTGGCTCGCTGGGCGGCACCGTGCAATTCCTGGTGGATCGCGGGGCCGATCACATCACCGCCATCTGCCTGATCGCAGCTCCGGAGGGCGTGTCCAACATGCGGAAGCTGGTCGACGGTCTGGACGTCCCTTGCACGCTGGTGTGCGCCGCCCTCGACGAGAAGCTCAACGAAGTCGGCTATATCGTGCCGGGCCTCGGCGATGCCGGTGACCGCCTCTACGGTCTGGCCCAGTAGCCCCCGCCGACAGGTCACCACCGGCACGTCAATACTTCGCTGCGAGGCGCCGCACCAGCGAGGCCGGCAACACCGCGCGCGCCAAGAAGCTCAACCGACTACGCAGCTGGGCCTTCAACGACCGGTTTCCGCCTTGCGGGGCCGGCACCTGGGCGGCCCTCGGCATGCGAACTCGCAGCCGCCGAATCGCCAGGCGACCGCTCACGTAGCGTCCGGCGGAGACGATCACCCCAGGACGCTGATCGAGCGGCACCTCCAACAACTCCAGCACGCGGCGCACGATCCGTTGACCGGGGGTGAGGTCGTCGATCGATACGAAGACATCGGCCAGCCAGCTCTCTTCGGCGACCGGCAGATTGTCGGCGATGAGTTCATCGAAAGTGGTGATCAACCCGGAGTTGAGGAGCACCTGATTGCCATGCTTCTCGTGGACGCCCAGATCACCGATGAAGGCGGTTCGGACACCGGCTCCGACCGACTCCAGACCGGCCGTGGAGGAGACCGTGAGCATCAGATCGGTGGTCGGCAGCAGTTCGGTGATCGGTTCGTAGGTGACCGAGAAGTTCGGCGGCGCCGCAGGCAGTTCCGCCAGTACTTCTTCGGGATGGTGGTCCATGCGGTGAAAGGTGCTCTCCCAGGGGCGGTGCCGAGGCTTGAGCATCACCTGGCGCTCGGGATGGGCCACCGCGTAGTCGATGAGCCGCTGATAGACATAGGCACGATCCCAGCGCAGCGTTGGAATGGTGGGCTGGTCGGCGAACACCACTCGACGTACCGGGCCATCGCGACGCGGCGCCGGACGGGCCGGCAACAGCGGCAGCCCGGTGAGCAGCAGGTTGTCCAACGGCACGCCGAGCAGGCGTCCGGCGTTCTCGAATTCGCGAAGATTGTCCGCAGAGTTCACCGCGACCAGATCCGATCCGGCCCGATCCAGATAGCCGGCGACCAGCTTCTCGATGACGATGCCGACCCAGCCGGTCACGATCACGGGTTCGTGGTCCTGCGGATCGACCTCGCGAAGCAGCGCCAACTCGTCGGTGAATCTCTCTACGAGCTGACCCTGTAAAGCCAGTACCACGCAGTCGGACGCCCGGGCAGCGGCCAGCAGTTCCTGCCATTCGAGGAAGACGGGTGCCGGACACCCGATGGCTTCAATCTGTTCGTCCGAGAGTGCCGTGCGGTAGTCCGCCGGAGCTGCGACCTTCCACGACCACTCTGCAGTCGGAAACTCGCGGGCCAGACCGACTGCCCACTTCAGCTGAGAGTCATAGGCGGCCACTACCAGCAGGTCGCGTTGCATCGTGGGCGAGTTCCCTTCGTGACATTGTGAGGTGCGCGATCACTTTACCGATCCCGAACACGGCTTTTGCGCTGCCGACGGATCGATCGCAGATGGAAGATTGCGCAGTCGGGCTGCTAACCTGCCGCCGTGAACAGACGAAGTACTCCCCCTGCTGCGGGTACTTTCGCGCGCCTCAAACATCTCGCCGGTCGTATCGGAAGAAAACTCCTCGGGAAACCCGAACCCGCGAGCGCGCCTCGTATTCCCACGTTATTCCGCGTGCGAATCGAACCTAGTTCGATTCGGGTCAATGTGCCGCCCACCTGGACCGATCCGGTCGAAGAGATCGAAGACCCGGAGTCATCTCTGGCGCCCCATTTGATCCGACATGTGCTGATCTGGCGGGCGGGCCAGGATTCCGCCGCGATCGCCCTGGCCGAAGGTCTGCGAACCGCCCTGTTCACCAAGACCAGGACCACCTTGGCCTACATCGAGGAGATCAATCCCAACGCCAGTGGCGCCCCCACCATGCTTGACGTTGTTGAGCGCATTCGCCCCAGTGAAAGGGCACATTACCTGGTCAGGCAGAGCTCCTTGGTGATCATCCAGGATCCCCCTACCAACCTGCCTATCGCGGTCGCCCACACCTGGCCGGGCGCTCGGGTGATCCTGATCCTCACCCGCCCACCGGCCTTTCCCGCCACAGAGTTGATCGGGGTGGAGGCGCTGCTGCTGCGTCGCGGTGTCGAGCTTCCCGCCGAGGTGCTGGCTGTCATGCCTTTCCAGGCCGAGTTCGAGACCGAAGCCGAGTTGCACAGCAACATCCGGGCCCTGTGGAATGTTGCCCGCCCCTATCCGCGAGGACATCTATCCATAATCAAAGGTTCGGCAGTCGCGCTCGGGATTTATGAACCCTCTGGAATCGAGGACATCCTCGTCGCCATGCCACCGAATTGGACGTTTCCCACCGAGGAAGCCACGACCTTTCGTCACTACTTGTTAGCCGTTTGGTCATCTGCTGAGGCAGTAGCAATTCACTCAAAGTTCACCTACTCGTATGAGAGCTTGGTTTCTCGAGCCGATGAGAATCTCTTCATGGTGCTGATCCAACGCGGCGCTCGGGTGACGTTCACCACGGCTTCACAGGCGGTCCGATGAAGATCGTTCACATCTCGCCGTCGGTGCTGGCCGGAGCTCCCGGCATGCTCGCCGATGCCCAGCGCGATCTGTTGGGTCACCACAGCGTCCATTTCCGCGTCGGCGACCCGGGTCCGCACCGGGATCTGATGTCACCCAACTCGATCCAGATCACCAACAGCGCTATCGATCGCGAAGCGTTCCTGGTTCATCTGGCCGACGCCGAGGTGATTCACGTCCACAACTTCATGCCGCCGTTGCTGTTGCGCTGGGCGGCGTCGGTGCCCGGCATCTACGACCGCACCTGGATCTACCAGGTGCACTCACCCACCCACGAACGGCCCCTATTCGGTGACTTGTCCGCCGATCACGGCGTGCGTTGGCACGCGAAACTCGCCGTGTGCCATGCCCATCCGCGAATGTTCCCCGATTTCCGCCCCATGCCCAACGTGCTGTACCGACCGTTCATCTCGCAGAACGTGCACGCAGCGCCGGCTTCGGCAGGCCCACTGCGGGTCGTCCACTCGCCCTCGACCCACTCCCAGGGACGCTGGTCGGCCAAGAGCGATGCGCTCTTCGAACTCGAGATGGCGAGGTTGGCAGCCGACCCGAGGGTGGCAGTGGAGACTCTGGAGGGCGTATCCCCCCGCAAGGTGGCGATGACTCGGCATGTGAGTCAGGTGTCGATCGACGAAGTGATCACCGGCGGCTTCCACCTGGTCAGCTACGAGGGGTTGGCCGCAGGAAATGTGGTCATCAACGGGGCTGACGCCTTGTCTCATGCCGCCTTCGCGCTGGGTTTCCGCACCATGGAACCGCCGCCGTGGATCGTCACGAACTCGGCCGGTGTGCATCAGGAGATCGTGGATCTGATCAATGACCCGGACCGGCTCGCCTCCTTGATGGCTGCCGGCCACGACTACTTCTGGCGGGTGATGGCCCCCGCCCGGGTCGTGCCCTTCTACGACGAGATCTACGCCTGAATATGGACCCCGCACAGCCCCTGGAGTTCCTGCGGGAACGCTTCGCCGGAGCCGATGTCGACATCGTGGGAAACGGCCCCACGGTGACCGAATGGGCACCCAGCGATCGCCTGGTCGCGACGGTCAACGCCGGAATGCCGCTGCTCGCTGCGCAGCACACCCGCGCGGACCTCTACTGGGTTCAAGATGAGCGGTTCATCACGACCAAGGGCGCTTCGTTGCTGCCTCATCTGGACTTGATCGATCACTTCGCAGCAAACTCTCACATCATCGATCTGGTGCCGCAGGAGTACCGCCATCGCGTGCCGGTGCGCATGCTCGGAGTGGTCGAGTGGTCGCGGGATCCGCGCCTCGGGGTCAACCACGGATTCAACGTGGTCTACGGCCTGCTGCAACTCCTCAGCTGGTGCCGAGTCAGTTCGGTGCATCTCTGGGGAGTCGGCATGCGCTACTGGTCGAGCAACCCGCGCTACCACCAGAGCACCCGCGGCTCGGATGTGGATCTGCACCGTTCCGCCGAACAGGTGATTCTGGTTTCTCGTGCCCTGGAGATTCTTCGCAGCGAAGGAATCGAGGTGGTCATTCATGGACCCTCAGCTTTGAACGACGCGATCCTGCTGCCGCTCGGGGACTGGGCCCAAGGCGTCGCCCCCTACCCCGAGACTCGCTTCGGGCACTGAGCCGAGCCGCGATCAGCGAATCGCATGCCTGACGCTGGTTGCGCTGGCGGAACGGTAGCCGCCGCGCACCGCCGTAACCCGCACCGAGATGCGGTGATACCGATCGGCTTTGCGAAGCCGATACCGCGACCCCGTGGCCTTCGGAATGGGCTTGCCGTCACGCAACCACTGGTAGCGATAGCTTGCCGGAGCCGGAGTGAAGCGTCCATGTCGCGCCCGCACCGTGTACCCGCTTCGGTAGCTGCCGACCGTGCTGGGCCGCTTCGACACCGAGACCTTCGGAAGCAGTGAGGTGGCAATCGACGACAGCCGCACCGGGGCGAAGCGGATGCGGGTCCAGTACCTCACATAGTCGGCCTCGTAGACCACACCGACCGTCGCTGCGTTGAGTTGCACCAGATCGGAGTAGCCGGTCGAACCGGTCTTCGGTCCGATGCCGACGCCTCGTTTCCAGGTAGCGCCGGAGTTCGTGCTGACGAAGACCCGCAGGCCGCGACGCGAGGTCAGGCTGCCGGTCAGGTAGGCCGGGCTGGAGAACAGCAGGTAGGACCCGGCCTGCAGCAGGCTGCCTTGCACCGGAACGGTCTTGATGCCGGTCATCGCCCCATAGCTGGAGACCGTCTGCCCACCATCAGTGGACATCGCGCTCACTCGGTTGCGACCCGGTGTGGGGACACCCCGTCCGTTGTCCCGATAGCTGACCAGCAACCGCCCGTCAGGCAGTTCGGCCAGGGTTCCTTCGATGAGCTGCAGGGAGCCTGGCGAAGGGCGATCGAAGCCTACCCGCCAGGTCTTTCCGGCGTCATCGGAGTAGATCGCCCGGGTGGTGCGGGTGCTGCCACGGGTGTAGCCCATCGCGAAGATGATGCGTCCGGCGTGGGCGCCGTGGCTGAGTACCAGGCCATGGCCGGGACCGGTGAGTCCCGGGAACCAGCCATCGACCGACACCGCGCCGGAGCGCAGCGAGGAGATGCTGGTGCCCGTGGCACTGATCTTCTGCAGATAGAGCTTGTTGCCGGAGGCGAGTTTGACGGTGGAGAACAGCAGCACCTGATCGTGAGCCCGGTCGTAGATCGGAACCGGGTTGGAGACCTTGTTGGTTCCCCAATCAGCGACCGTGACCAGCTTGCCCCAGGTGCAGCCGCCGTTGACCGAAGTGCGCATCACGATGTCGAAGTCGCCTTGATCATCGTTGTCGTAGTTGTTGTTGCGCCGCTCGGCGAAGACGAAGATCCGCCCGTTGTCGGCTTTCACCACCGCTGGTAGCCGGTAGCGGGCGCTGCTCTTGCTGGTGAAGGGCGTCCAGGTGCAGGTCGCAGCCTGGGCCGAGGTTTCGCTGGTGATCGCCGACAGCCCCGCGACGATCAGGCTGCCTAGGACGAGCAGCACGCGGAGCCGTGCTCGGCCGTGATTCACTGTAGGCACCGGTCACCCCTTGCCGCATCGTGGCTTGTCAAAGAAACAAACTCCAGTGAAAGTACATCACGATGACGACGCAGCGGAGGTCGAACTCTGCAGAAAGCCGCTGCCGGTCGCGGCGAGTCACGCCTCAGAAGTAGTAGGGGAACTGCGACCAATCCGGGGGACGCTTCTCCAGGAAGGAGTCCCGGCCCTCCACGGCTTCATCGGTCATGTAGGCCAGTCGGGTCGTTTCCCCGGCGAAGACCTGTTGCCCGATGAGCCCATCGTCGATGGCATTGAAGGCGAATTTGAGCATGCGCTGAGCGGTCGGTGATTTTCCACAGATGGTGGCCGCCCATTCCAGCCCTACCGTCTCCAGTTCGGCATGCGGCACGACCTTGTTCACCGTACCCATCTCATAGGCGCGCTGCGCGTCGTAGGTCTCGCCGAGGAAGAAGATCTCCCGGGCGACCTTCTGGCCGACCTGTCGGGCCAGATAGGCCGATCCGAAACCGGCGTCGAAGGAGCCGACGTCGGCGTCGGTCTGCTTGAACTTGGCGTGCTCGGCCGAGGCAATGGTCAGGTCGCAGACCACGTGCAAGGAGTGTCCGCCGCCAGCAGCCCAACCGTTGACCAAAGCGATGACGACCTTGGGCATGAACCGGATGAGCCGCTGCACCTCCAAAATGTGCAATCGCCCCAGCTTGGCGGCATCCACCGGCTCGGACGAGTCCGCATCGGCGTATTGATAGCCGGCCCGACCCCGGATCCGCTGATCGCCTCCGGAACAGAACGCCCAGCCGCCGTCCTTGGCGGAGGGACCGTTTCCGGTGAGGAGCACGCAGCCCACGTCTGAACTCATGCGAGCGTGGTCCAAGGCGGTGTACAGCTCGTCGACCGTGTGCGGCCGGAAGGCATTGCGCACCTCGGGCCGGTCGAAGGCGATCCGTACCGCCGGCACGGACTTGGCACGGTGGTAGGTGATATCGGTGAACTCAAACCCGTCGACCGGTTCCCACAGGTCGGGCTGCCATGGAGCACTCATGAGGTCAGATTAGGGCCTGAAGGGTCGCGGTCGGCACTACTTCGCACCGTCACCCCGGTCATCGAATCGATTCAATAACGTGGCGTTCTCGGCGTCATAGCGTTCCCGCAAGGCGGCACTCTCGGCGTCGGTGAAGAGCACGGGACGCGGTCCGGTGGTGTTGTTGAAATGGGTCTGCAACCAGACTCGGGCGGCTTTGCGTTCCGCCTCGGTCTCCAGCCACGGGTTCATCGCCAGGGCGAAGTCCAGTCCTCGCTCGGACACCGACCGATTGCGCACGTCGGGATAGTCCACGTGCGGATCGAGTCGATGGTCGCAGGTGTGCAGGAAGTCCTCGAGGAACCGATTCTGGCCACGCTTGATCTCGGCGAAGTCCTTCACGACGAGATTGCGCTCCCCCACAGCGGCGGCCAGCGTCTCCACCAGCGGAGCCCACGACACCGCATCCAGGTCGATGTCACTGAGCCACTCACGGAAGGTGGCGCTGGAGCCCTGGTGAATCGTCTGCAGGTAGTAGCTCTCCAGAAACTGTGCCTGGGAGCGGATGTAATACACCAGCCGTAGCCGGTGACCCTGCAGGGCGTCGACGATGCCGCCCAGTCGCTGCCCAGCGCGCGGGTAGAGCCCCGGACTGTCATCGATGAAAGGCCGACCAAGGGCATTCTCGTGCGAGAGCACGACGGCACGAACCGGACCGCCAGCGACCAGCGGCAACGCCCGAGGCAGCGGCACGCGATGCCGCAGGATCACCCGCGAACCGGCCGCCTTGTGGACGGCATCACGGAGGCGCTCTGGCGCCTCCAGCGACTTCATTCCCCACCCCAGCACCTCATTGGCGGTGGTTCGAGTGAGGAAGGTGAGCCGCATGCGACTCAGTTCAGCCGGGCGGTCACGCAGGTACTTCTGGATGAGCGAGGTTCCGGTCTTGTGCGCGCCCAGATGCAGCACGACCACATATCCAGCGGCCACGAAGGATCCCCCTCACGGGTCGTCGATTCGGGACGCGGCTACCGTAACGGGCTTCACGCGCCTGCGGCGCCAGAATCGGTGGAATCCTCGTCACGCAGCGGCCTGGTCACCCGGTTCGCCCTACTCTGACAAGGGACGATGCGCCGACCTGTGAAAGTGCTGAGATACGCCGGGATCGGTCCCGCACAGCGGACTGCGGAGCTTCGCAGCCTAGCTGCGCGCCGATTCGAGGCTGATCGGGCCGCTGACCGGATCGGCGAATCGCGTCAGGAGATCCTGGTTTTCGGCGCTGTAGTGCTGCTTGAGTTCGGCCTTTTCCTGCTCGGTGAACAGTTCCGGGCGCGCCCCGGTGGAGTTGTTGAAATTGGCCTGCAAGAACACTCGCGACGCTTTGCGCTCGGCCGCAGTCTCCAAGTAGGGGTTGGTGGCCAGGGCCACTTCCAGGCCGCGGGCCGACACCGACAGGTTGCGGGAGGCGCCGTAGTCGACCGACGGCTTGAGCGACGGATCGCAAATGCGCAGGAAGTTCTCAATGAACTGGTTTTGGCCCTGCTTGATCTCGGCGAAGTCGCGCACGACCACGTGATCGTCGCCGAAAGCCACCGCCAACTTCTCGATGACCGGCACCCAGGACGCCGCGTCGAGGTTCACCGACTCCAGCCACTGGCGGAATCGCAGCGTGCTCCCCTGATGCACGGTCTGCAGGTAGTAGCTCTCCAGGAACTGCTCCTGGGAGCGCAGGTAGAAAACGGCCCGGGGCTTCAGCATGCCGACGCTGGTCTTCAGCGCATTCGCGCGGGCCTCGGCGAAGGGGTAGAGCGAATCCCCGTCGGTGTCCACCGGCCGTCCCAAGGAGTTCTCATGGGAGACGATGACCGTTCGGGGCCGCGGGCCGGCGATTCGGCGCAGCACCGGGACGCGCTTCAGCACGGCTGAGGGCATGCGTTCCTGACCGGCAGCCATGACGGCGTTGCGGAGCAGCTCGGGTTCCTCCATCACTTTGGAACCCCACCCGATGAGGTGGTTGGTGTCCGTACGCGAGATCATGCGCGCCCGGTAGCCGATCATTTCCCCGGGTCGGTCCCTCATGTACTTCTGAAGGACAGAGGTCCCTGTCTTGTGAGCGCCCAGGTGCAGGATCACCGCGTAGTTCGCAGCCATGCAACCTCCTCCTTCGCAGACCTCGATCGAGAATCGGCCACAGCATAGCCGTGGGCACACGCGCCGGCAGGCCACACCGCGAGCGGCCCGCCCGCAGGGCCTGCGTCGCGCGGGCGTTCATGCCTGGCGCACAGCGCTTCGCAAGCCCAGCCACACGCGTGGACTCGTATACTGACCCGGCACACCGAAGCACCCCGCACTGGGCCGGGCTCACGCTCATGAAGGCCGTTCTGGAGGACCATGCTCAAGCGATACCGTCCCCTCACTCGGCGGCTCATCGACACAGGTGTGTCCGCAGGACGGCGGCTGTCGCCAGGGTTGCGCCGAGCGTTGCGCCGGGCGGTGCTGTCTCCGGCACCGAATGCCGCTGGCGTTTCACCCTTGCGCGCCCTGCAACCGCACGCGGCACCACCGGGCTCGAGCGCCGGCGCAGAGGTCGTCACCAGCTTTGACGCTTGGGCGCATCGGCGCGATCTCGCCCGCAGGGCCGTCGCGGCCCTGAGTAACGCCGGGGTGGAATCGGTGCTGCTGGACTCTCGACTGCAGCCCACGGTGGCTGTCCATCGCAAAGATAAGAAGCGTGCGCTTGCCGCGTTCGCAACGCAGGATGCCACGCGTCGCTGGTGGGCGATCGGGAATGGCAACAAGCCGGTTCGGCTCGCTGAGCCCGACAAGGTGCGCAGCCTGGGGAATTCCATCCAAGTGTTCCGGAAACTAGTCTCCCCCGAGGGCTGGCACGTCGCCGACAGCGAAACCGCGGCGTTCGTCGAGTTCTGGTCCGAAGCAGGTGAGGGCAGAAGTCGACCCGACGGCGGTGACTATGACAGCGAAACGCTGATGGCCGAGTCAAAGAACCCGTGGGCGCAATCGCTCACGCCTACTGAATGGCAACAGGCACAGAATCGTGAGGATCGGCGACTGCCGCTGTCGGCCGCTCCGCATCTGTTGGATCTGATCGAGCCGGTCGACCTGGTCTACACCTGGGTCGACGACCTGGATCCGGCCTGGCAACAGCGCCTCGCCGGCGCCGATCCGCAGCGCGCGGTACTCGCCGCGGACGCGTTGGATCCGGCACGCACCCGTGCCGGGGATCATCTTCGCTATTCACTGCGCTCAGTGGCTATGTATGCCAATTGGGTGCGTCACATCTGGATCGTCACTGATGCCCAGACCCCGAGTTGGCTGGTGCCGAACCATCCGAAGGTGACGGTGGTCGATCATCGAGAGATCTTCACCGACCCGGCGGTGCTGCCCACCTTCAATTCGCAGTCGATCGAATCCCAGCTTCATCACATACCGGGGCTGGCCGAGCACTTCCTCTACTTGAACGATGACTTCTTCTTCGGCTCGGCGGTGCATCCGGAGGACTTCTTCGAAGCCAACGGCATTGCCAAGTTCATGATGTCCACGGTGCCGGTGGATCGAGACGCCGACGCCACCTTGCGGAATGCCGCCATGCTGGCGGCTCGCCACAACCGGGCGCTGTTGGAGCAGACCTTCGGACGAACCGTGACCAATCGCATGCAGCATGTGCCCTACGCCCTGACCAAGACCACCTTGCAGGCATTTGAGGATCAGTTCCCCGACGAAGTTGCCGCCGTGGCCGCGGCGCAGTTCCGCAGTCGCTCGGATTATTCGATTCCTTCAGATCTGGCTCACTACTACGGCTTCGCTCGCAGCGAGGCGATCCCCGGATCGATTGCGTTCAGCTATATCGATGTCGGATCACCGCTGCTCACCGAGAAGCTGGAGAGTCTGCTGGTCGAGCGAAACGCGCAAACCTTCTGCCTCAATGACGTGGGCGCCTACACCGAACCGGTCCCTGAGGAATTGGTCAATCAGTTCCTTGCCGCGTATTTCCCCGTCCCCAGTCCGTTCGAGATGGGCGAGTGAGCGCCATGGACACCACGCGACTGAAGCTGGCGGTGAAGAGTGCCATCGTCACCGCAGCCGGGGTTCGGCGGCGTCTGCGCCGCTGGTCGTGGCAGGTCATTCCGGCCGGCTTGCGCCGTCCTTTCGAGGTGGTGGAGCGCTACGACGTGTGGGCCTATCGCTCGGACCTGACCACGGCCGTCTCCGACCTTCTCAGCACCGGCCAAGTGGAGCACTTCGTGCTCAGCGAAAGGCTGTTGCCTAATCCGGTGATCGCTGTGGACGCCGAACAGCGCTCCCAGGTCCAGCGCCTTCTCAAGACCCATCCGACCGCCGCCACGTGGTGGCTGTCACCGCACCGGGACGGAATCGCGGGTACGGCCCGTCCGGCTAGGCGGCTGCTGCCGCGCCCGATGGTCAACGCCTCGGGCATTCTGGTCTGCCGGAACCTGCTGACCCCGGACGGACTGCCGCTCAACGATTCTGAGACCGGTGTGTTGATCCAGTTCTGGGACCGGGTGGACGCGGAGTCGGTGTCCACCGGCGGCGGGGTGCACGCCGCCGGCACTCGGTTCGCGCCCGACAACAACGGCGTGCTCGCCTACGCCGATCCACAGTTGTGGCGGGACGCCGAGGCCAATGCTCATCGATTGCCTGAAGCCCCGCCGCACTTGCTGCTGGTCAACGAACCGATCGACGTGGTCTACACCTGGGTGGATGGCGACGATCCGGCGTGGCGGCGACGCAAAGCCGAGGCGCTGGGCCAGGACCTGAGCAACTACACCAGCGACGCCGCGATCGATGCCCGCTTCGAGAGCCGCGACGAGTTGCGGTATTCGCTGCGCTCCATCGAGATGTTCGCCAACTGGGTGAATCACATCTGGATCGTCACCGACCAGCAAAAGCCCTCGTGGCTCAGAGAGGATGATCGACTCACGGTGATCGACCACCGCGACATCTTCACTGATCCGTCCGCGCTGCCTGTGTACAACTCCCACGCCATCGAATCGCAGTTGCATCACATTCCAGGCTTGTCGCAGCGTTATCTGTACTTCAACGACGACATGCTGTTCGCCTCCCCGGCAGCTCCGGAGGATTTCTTCTACGCCAACGACATCCACCGATTCTTCCCATCGCCGGCCCTCATCGACACCAGCGAACACACCGAACAGGACATCGCCGTGACAGCGGCGGCGAAGAACAATCGGGATTTCATGCGCGCCCAGTTCGGACGCACCATCACCAACAAACTGCGCCACACCCCGCAGGCGCAATCGAAGCCCGTGATGGAGCGTTTCGAAGCCGAACACCCCGATCTCATCGACCAGGTGATGCGCTCACGACTGCGCCAAGACACCGACTATTCCCTCACCAGCTCACTGAGCCAGTACTACGCCTTCGCCATCAAAAAGGCTGTACCCACCGCTATCGCCAACGGCTATGTGGATCTGGCCTCACCACATGCGGAGTATCTGCTGCATCTGTGGCTACGCAAACGGGACCGCACCGTGATCTGCGTCAACGACTCCGGCACCGAGAACGAGCGAGCCAACCGATTCCTGCGGCAGTTCTTCGTGAACTACTACCCACTTCCGAGCCGCTGGGAGGCGGTACCTGCGTCCAGCAACGACTAAGGAATTGGGCGCGCACGCAACCGCTGCGACCTGCCGTCGTGGGCCCTCTCGGGACGCTGGATCCCACCGCTGAAGTGCGCTCGACAGGCGCACAGGCTGCCCGTACGATACGAATCGGCGCCAGGCACATCGCAGACTGGCAACCCTGATGGCTCGAAGGAGTTTTGTGCGAAGACTGCCTGGACTTCTGCGGACACGATGAGAGTGCGCCAGGACATGCTGCTTGTTGACACTCTTACACGCCTTATCTCTGAGACCCGACGCTGGTCCCCGAACCCGCTGCTTCGTTTCGGCCCACGGCTGACCGACTTCGCCATCCCGGACGGGCACATCATGACGGTGCTGCTCGAAGGATTCCGCGAGAAGCCCGAGGTGGCACTGCGCCTGGGTGGCATTTCGATCCCTCCGTTGAGCTGCGTCAGGTTGAGTCACGAACCAGGCCAGCGCAGTTGGCAAGCGGTGTTTGAATGCCCACAGCCGCTTTCCGGGCACAACGAGGCCTTGCGCCTGGTCCGGTCCGGTTCTGGGAAGGTGGTGCGGGCAGCCGTGCGGGAGCCCGAGCCCGACCGCCCGACACGTGATGCCACCTGGGACGATGCCCGTTGGGTCCAGTCGAAGGCCCATGCATCGGAATGGTTGCCGCAGCGCGAGGACAGCCGCACCCGAGTGACGCACGTTGCGACCGGGCCGGGAACGATCCGACTATCGACGACCGCACCGGCTGGCCAAAGCCCGAGCGCACTCGCCGTCGCTGAGAGCATGAGCTCCCTGCCCCGGTACCAGCTGACATCAGAAGGCGACGGCCACCATCGACTCGCTATCGCCGAGTTCCTCGCAGCGGCCGACTGCGAGAAACTCCCCCCGCGCTCGACCTGGCGTATCTGGGCGACAGCCGAAAGCACCAGCCCCCGGGAACTCGGGCTCGCGTCACGTGACCTCATCCTCCCCCGCGACGCGATCGTGTACCCCGCAGAGACCGTGAGAGTCGGCGACTCGTCATTCACGGTGCGCGCCTACTGGTCGGCCCTCGGGACCTTGCGACTATCGGTACAACGCACCGAGACCCCCTCCATGCAAGGCGCTTCGGCATGAAGATCACCTATCTCCTGGTCACCGCCGATGCCGGCGCCGGGACCGAGAGGGCAATCATCAGTCAGGCGAACGCGATGGCGCACCGTGGGCATCGCGTTGAGATTCTCAGCGTGTTCCGGGACCGCGACCGCCCGCATTTCCCCATCTCACGGTTGATCCGCAGGAGATATGCCGTCGACCGCCGCGAAACCCACGATCCGTCGACGCAGCCGTCGCAACTCATTCCCCCCACCTGGGACGGTCAGTTCACCGCCGCAGCGGATCAGACCTTCCCCGCCCTGTTGAGATCGTGCACCGCCGACATCGTTGTCGCGCCAACCCCGCCGCTGGCAGCACTGGCCGTGCAGTTCCTGCCTGACAGCCGAAGACTCGTCCAGCAGGAGCATCGAGCCACCCAGCTGCGAGGAACGTCTCGAGGACCTCTCGACGCGTACATTTCGCAGGTCGACTGCCTGGTATTGCTCACCAAATCCACCAAGGACTGGGTCGTCGGGGAGTATGGCGACCGGGTGCCCCGTCTGGAGGTAATCCCGAACTCCATCCCGAGTGTTTTCCGCCCTCAGGCCTCGAGCCGAGAACACCTCATCGTGTCGGCGGGAAGGCTCGTCGGTGGGAAACGGTTCGACCACCTCATCCGAGCATTCGCGATGACTCGGGCGCAGGTACCTGACTGGAAACTGCGCATCTACGGCTCAGGCCCGCGGCGAGGAGATCTTCACCGGTTGATCAACGCGCTCGATCTCACCGAGATCGTCGAAATCGTGCCGAATATCACAGACATGCTGCGCGAGTGGCCAAAAGGATCCATCGCCGCTCTGACTTCAACGGCCGAGGGACTGCCTCTGGTCGGCCTCGAAGCCATTGCGGCAGGGCTCCCGTTCGTCTCCTACGACTGCCCGACCGGACCCGCCGCGATCATTCTCGACGGCATAAACGGCCGACTCGTACCTGACGGTGATCTGCCCGGCTTCGCTTCGACGCTGATCGAACTGATGACCGACGACGCGCTGCGCACCCGCATGGGCCGGGGCGCGCGCGAGTCGGCAACACGCTTCGACGAGGTGGCGATCACAGACCGCTGGGAGAGACTCTTCGGCGAATTGCTGAACTAAGAGCACGCGGCCAGCGGCACTCGGCTGCGCAACCCCAGTCTCCCGCCACAGCCCTGTGCCCGGCCACGGAACCCATCGATGGCGGGTTGACGCTAAACTGTCACGAGCATGTCCGCGCTAGTAGAGCCCCAATTCAGAAGTTCCCGAGATTGAGTAGTTTCCTATGAAGATCCTCATCACCGGGGGAGCCGGGTTCATTGGCTCGACCATTGCTTCTGCGTGTTCGGACGCTGGCCACGAACCGATCATCATTGATGATCTGTCCCAGGGCCTTCGCTCGTTCGCCGAGCGGTTCCCGTTCTACGAGGGCGACTATGGCGACGATCGTCTCTTAGAACGAGTCTTTTCGGATCATCCGACCATTTCTGCCGCAGTGCACTGCGCCGCACATACCGTCGTATCGGACTCGGTGGCAGACCCCATCCGTTACTATCAAAACAACCTTTCAGGGCTTCCTGCCTTTGTCGCGACGCTACTCAAGTTCGGCTGTAATCGGCTTCTCTTCAGTTCGTCTGCCGCAATCTACATGAATCCTCGTTCCACTCTCGTGGTTACCGAACAATCACCACTGGATCCGCAGAGCCCCTACGCGGCCACCAAGATGATGGCAGAGCGGCTGCTCGCCGATGCAGCGGCGGCGACGGCCTTGCGGGTGATATCACTGCGCTACTTCAATCCGATCGGAAGCGACCCGGAGTTGCGAACCGGGTTGCAGCATCCCCAGCCCAGCCATGCCCTCGGCAAGATCATGTCTGCCGCGGAGACGGGCTCACCGTTCACGGTCACCGGCACAGACTGGCCGACCCGCGATGGATCGGGACTCCGGGACTACATCCACGTATGGGACCTTGCACAGGCCCATTTGGCTGCACTGGACGCATTCGACGCCATAGTCAGCGACACGCAGCCAAGCCTGCCGATCAACATCGGCACCGGAAGTGGAACCACCGTCTTCGAACTCATTCGGGCCTTCGAATCAGTCACCGGGGTACACCTGAATGTGGTGAACGGACCGCGGCGCCCCGGGGATGTTGCCGGAGCCTGTGCCTCGGCAGAACTGGCGCTCACAACCCTCGGATGGCGCCCAGCGTTCAGCCTCAATCGTGGCATCCACGATGCGTTGCAGTGGAGGGAGAAGTTCCTCAGGACCATGTTTGACTCTTGACCCACGAGCGCCGCAGTCAGTACGACCCGGCAGTGTCCGATTCCTACGACCGACGAATTGGGGCACATTGCGACCACGAACCGCGGCCCCCACAGTGGTGTAGTAGTTTGAGTGAGCTGTCGCGCAGACTCTCACATCGTCCGCGATTCCCCGACAACTATGGAGTGAGAAAGCACTTTGACAAAAAGAGTAATGGCCGTCTACGGAACCCGGCCTGAGGCGGTCAAGCTTGCGCCCATCATCCGGCAGTTCGACGCAGATGCCCGCTTTGCACTCACCGTTGCAGTGACTGGTCAGCACCGTTCGATGCTTGACCAGATCAATGCTGGTTTCGGCATCAAACCCGACGTCGATCTCGACGTGTTCGAAGCGGGGCAATCGCTGTGTACCCTCGCAAGCAAGACGCTGATTCGTCTGGAAAGCGCCATCAAGGAGCACCGACCCGAGGCGATCTTGGTGCAAGGAGATACCTCGTCCGCTTTCGCCGCCGCGCTTGCCGGGTTCTATACCCAGACCCCGGTCGTCCACGTCGAGGCGGGACTGCGAACGCTCAGCATCGAGTCGCCCTATCCAGAAGAGGGAAATCGGCGACTGATCACCCGGGTTTCTGCGCTTCACCTCGCGCCGACCGAGGCCAACAAACAGAATCTGCTCGACGAGGGCGTTCCTGCGAGCGACGTCACGATCACAGGGAATCCCGTGATCGATGCGCTCCGAATCGCCGTTGACGCACGCGCACAGTTCAGTGACCCACAAGTCGCACGAGCAGCGCAAAGCGGTTCCGTCGTACTCATCACCGCCCATCGACGCGAGTCGTGGGGCGGCCCGATGCATGACATCGCCGAGGCCGTGCACGCACTCTGCCTCGCCTACCCCGATGTCCACTTCGTCTTCCCGCTGCACGCCAATCCGAGCGTACGAACGATCTTCCAAGCGCATCTGAGCGAGCTGAACAACTGCGTGTTGACCGAGCCACTGGACTATTTCGAACTCGCCAGTCTCCTCGCGGCCTGCACCCTCGTCATCACCGACTCCGGTGGAATCCAGGAGGAGGCGCCCGCCTTGGGTGTCCCGGTGGTCGTCCTTCGTAACGAAACCGAACGCGCCGAGGGCGTCGAGGCTGGCACCGCTGTGCTGGTAGGCACTGACCGCGATGCGATCATCGATACCGTCAGCGGACTCCTCAGCGACTCCGCCAAACACGCCGCGATGGCGAACGCCATCAACCCCTATGGTGACGGGATGGCCGCCAATCGAACTGTGGCTGCGACTGCCCAACTCCTGGGCGTAGGCGAACGACTTCCCGACTTCAGCGTGAAAGAGGTGCGATGAACAATCCCAGAGTCTGCGTCGTTGGGCTTGGCTACATCGGGTTACCGACGGCAGTCGCCCTGTGCCAGGGCGGCCTTGACGTTGTTGGGCTGGAAGTCAACGAGCGAATCGTCGCCGAGGTGACCAAGGGCATCCTGCCGTTCGTCGAGCCGGGCCTCGCCGAGGCACTGAGCGAGGCTCACCGCTCCGGGCGCTTGTCGGCGACCACGAAGGCTGAGCCTGCCGACACCTTCATCCTCGCGGTCCCCACTCCGTTTCAAGACGATCACGAACCGGATCTGAGTTACATTCGATCGGCCGTGGAAGCCATCACTCCGGTGCTGGTCGCGGACAACACGGTGATTCTTGAGTCGACCTCACCGCCGGGAACCACCGCCTTGGTCAAGACGTGGATCGAGGAGCTCCGTCCCGACCTCATCACGGATGGACAGCTCGGCATATCGCTCGCTTACTGCCCCGAGCGTGTTCTGCCAGGCCGAATCATGACGGAGCTGATCACGAATGATCGCGTGATCGGCGGCATCAACCCTGATGATGCTGAGCGTGCCGCTGCTGTCTATCGCGTCTTCTGCCAGGGAGAACTCCTGCTCACCGACGCGACGACCGCGGAGATGGTGAAGCTCGTCGAGAACTCCTTCCGCGACGTCAACATTGCGTTCGCCAACGAACTGTCGCTGATCGCCGAAACCGTGGGCGTGGATGTCTGGGAACTGATCCGGCTGGCAAATCACCACCCACGGGTCAACATCCTCCAGCCCGGACCCGGTGTCGGCGGCCACTGCATTGCGGTGGACCCTTGGTTCATTGTGTCCGCAGATCCAGCAAACAGTCCTCTCATCCGGACCGCGCGCGAAGTGAACGACGGCAAACCCGACCGCGTGATTGATCAGGTAATCCAGGCGATTGAGGGCGTCGAAGCACCCGTTGTCGCCGCATTGGGGATTTCTTTCAAGCCGGACATCGACGATCTGCGTGAGTCACCGGCCCGAGCCATTGTCGGGAGGCTTGCTGCCCAGCTTCCTCATGCTGAGGTGCGGGTCGTGGAGCCACACATCAACGCGCTACCGGCCGAGCTCGACGCGCTGTCGAATGTGGAACTCGTATCGATAGAACAGGCTATCCCCGGCGCTGACTGCGTCGTGCTGCTTGTGGATCACGCACAATTCAAAGCGACCCGTCCCACCATTCCGCCACGCACGACAGTCATCGATACCCGAGGGGCTTGGAGAAGCTGACGCGGCCTAGGAGGCCAACTCCTCGAGGAAGCTCACCGCCGCGTCGACATCACCAAGTTCGGTGTGAGCATCTGCCTGCGAAACGCTGAGCATGCTTCCAGCCTCATACAGGGCCCAGATCTTGCTGCCCGAGCCTTTGTAGTCGGAGTATTTCGACGGAATGTAGGGGTTCACCCCGTGCACCGCTTTGGCCCGCGCGTCTGCCACAACCAGCCAGTCCAGCCGCGAGGCGAGGTTCAAGAACTCGAAGTAGGGCACGTAGGAGTTGACCTTCACGCAATGCGCCACGCCCGCAGCGCGCACGACTCGCAACGTGTCATCAGGCTGGTTGGTGAAGATATGAAGCATGAATTTCGACTGTGTACGAGCCGACAGTTTCTGGAATGCTTGGAAGATGTCGCCCGGGCCCCGCGAGACATAGAAAATTCCAAAATACCCCAAATGGATCTTTCCGGGTTCAAGATGATAGTTGGAATCAACCAGCGAGTAGAAGCTCGACGGCAACACCGGGTGCGGGTCGATTCTGGAAACCTCATCGAGCCGCGTAACCAGATCAGGATCCGTCACACAGGTTCGCATCAGTTCGCGTTGCAGTGGATTCGTGAAGGTAACCTCATCGGCGAGCGCATAGGTGAAGGCCTCGACCCACTCCCACAGATTGGAATCCGGCACAGAAAACCCGCGAGCTCGCGCCGCTTGAGTTATCGACTGCACCAGCGGAGATTTCGGCAGGTTACGAATGCGTTTGTCGCCAGAAATATCCAACAGCAGCGGATCAGAGAATTCGGCGACCCAGTGGACCTGTGGGTAGCGAATCTTGTATGCGGCCCCGAGAACATGCGAGGCCGCCCACATGGACCGGCTATAGAGGTTCTTATAGGAACCACGCTTACTGTGCCGCACGCTGAGCGCATCCAAACCCCGCGTTGCATATCGCTCGATTCCTCGCACCCGCGACCAGCTAGGTGATTCGTGCACGACGATCCGCGTGCCCACATCAGGCTCGATCAACTTCAAACTCAGCGGGTCATCCGGACGGGCATTTTCCATTGAGTTCTGGATCACGTCGTAAGGCTTCCCCGCCAACAGCATGCGCTTGGCCACGACAAGGCCAGAGACGTCCGCACTCGGAGGAAACGCATAAGAGGCGACCAGAGTGTCCGCCAGTTCATGGTTGAGAATCGCCTTGCCGCCAAGGTCGGGGGACTGCTCCTCGATGCGCGCAAGCATCTCGCTCCGCTTGTCGACGTAGCCGCGAAGCCAGGTTCCGAGCACCGTAGTCTGCGCCCTCTGCATACCGGTCAGCACACCGCGCCACCCTGGATGGTCAGCCCGCAGGCTCTCGAGCGCACCCACGCAGGAAAGCCGATCCTCGGCGAACCTCTGATCCAGAGTGCGCGACGCCGAGCCTTCTCTCACCGTGCGCACATAGATCGGCATCTCACCGAGCGGCGGGACCGCAATGTCCAGGTCGTTCTGGATGAGGACCTGAGTCCAATACAGCACGTCCTGACCCGTCCTGAGATCGGCACGGTAGGAGCAGGTCCTCGCGATATCCGTCGAAATCAGCTTGCCACTGTCGTAGGATCCGGCTACCCGAATGCCACGCAGCGTGCCCCGGCGGCCCGCCCACTTCAAGACCCCGCGACTGATGTAGTTGTCAAAGTTCCTGACGCCGTCGAGGCTCTTCTCGGGAACCTCTGCAAAAGCCGACAAGACCACGTTTCCAGGCTCGGCGTGAGCCAGGAGCGCCTCAAGGAAATTGGGCGATACGGAGTCATCGCTGTCTACCCAGACCAAGTAATCGCCCCGGGCCGCCCACATTCCCAGGTTTCGCGCCTTCGAATTGCTGCCCTCGGCGAACTGAATCACTCGCAGATCGAAAGCTTCACTCAAGGCACGCTCGGTGACGTAAGCAGCCGTTCCATCATCAGGTCCATTAACGATGAAAAGCACTTCGAATAGATCTGGGTCAAGAGTCTGCTCGCGCAGCGCCGCGAGAAGGCGGTCGACCCACGCTCTGGCCCGATAGGCAGCAACTCCAACCGTTAGCGCTACCACCGCACCACCCGCTCTGAGCGGGTCCATGCAAGCTGGAGTGAGTCGAGCGGGTTCGGCATGTCTGTATCCTAATGTGAGTAGCCCGATTGCCCCATTCAAGGCAAGGACATATGGACCGTTCGCACGATTTGCCAGCCCCCACAGCCCTCACCGTGAGACAGGATGCGGCCCTGGTTGTCACCACCTCGGACCTGTCTCCCGAGATATCAGGTCCCGTCTCGACCTTGTTCTCGACGACGACAGTCCACCTCGTCACCGAGCTGACGGAACCACCGCGTCGTAGCGAAGGTACCGTCATTGTCGCCTCCGACCTGCTGACGGACTGTCTCCCCCTTCTGGAGCGGCCGGACATCTGGCCCCCCGAGGAAGAGGAGATCGATATCGCGTTCAGCGCGGCCGGCTCAGCTTCTGCGCAGGCCCGCGACGCCCTCAGCGCCTACGACGTGATCGCGCTGCGTCCCATCGGCTCCTGCATCATCGCGACTCTCAAGCGAGCCGCGAACCGCCCCGGTACGGCTGACGTCTGGATACCGCCACTCCTCAATGACCGCGCCGCAACGGCCCTCGCCGGCGTGTCCGCGCCGCGACCCTCACGAAGGAAGAAGCGGGGCAATAGGACGAACCCCCAGGAAGGCATCGCCGCCAGGGCCGGGAGGATCGTCCGGCAGCGGTGGAAGCTGCTCCTGCTCGCGGCATTCACCGAGATCACTCTCATCGCACTCTTCGGTTGGGCACTGTCATCCTTCTGGATGGGGCTGACTCTCGGAATCGTGTTTGCGGCGTTCGGCGTCCAGGGCTACCTCATTCTCTCCACGCGGCGAATCGCCTCGAATACGCGATCCCGCGTGAGTCGAGTCGCAACCACTGTCCGCGCGATCCATCGGAATACTGCCCACTGGTCCTCGCTGGAAGCTACCGCGAATATCACGGCGCTTGCGCTGACCGACCTGGCCGCCTCCATGAAGCGGCAGAGCCCCGGGAAAGCCCTGACCTCGCAGCACCTGAATCAGGCCACGCAAACTGCGGTCGCCGAGACCCAAGCGCTGCTCCAACTCATGCAGAAATTCCCCACCGATGCGCCGTTGCCCAAACCGATGGGGTGGGCCATGAATCCGTCCGGGCTCCTCGCGCTCACCGGACTCATCGAGTCCACGAAGCCGAAGACGGTGGTCGAGTGCGGGAGTGGCACCTCCACGATCTGGATTGGCCTTGCGCTGCGTGCACTCGGCCAGGGCCGACTGATCTCGTTGGAGCACCAACGGGAATACGCCGCCCAATCCCGTGAGCGCGTAGCAGCGCACGGGCTGCAGGACTTCGTCGAGGTCAGACTGGTCGACCTGGTCGACCACGAGACGGCGCACGGCGTCTTCCGGTGGTACGACCTTGATGCTGATACCGTGCCCGACATCGATCTACTCCTGGTCGACGGACCGCCGGCGGCTACGGGGCGACACGCCAGATATCCGGCAGTCCCAGTTCTGGCGAACCAGCTTTCCGATGGCGCTGTGATTCTTGTCGACGACACCTCGCGCAAAGACGAGCTGGAGGCGATCCAGCTCTGGCAGGAGGAATACCCTCAGGCCGGTTCGTCGACCGAAATCGCCGCCGCCCTCACGCGCCTCGATTGGCGTGCATAGCTGCTTATCGGGGGCAACTCCCGGAGCGCCTGGCCGCGCCGACAAGTCAGTCGGTCAGACCCAGTCGCGGTGTGTTCTCGCCCAAGACCCTGTCCACCAGTTCAAAGGCGGCCGGCACCGGGTAGAACCGGGACAGCCAGGACACCAGCCACTCGTCGTCGGCCTTCTCGTCGGGGGCGACATTGTCGTTGACACACACGAACAACGCGTCGGCGAAGGCCTCCCCGGTATCCATCAACTCACGAGGCTTGCCTTCGGTGGGGCTGGTGTAGACGTAGGGGGTCTGGGTGACGATCGCCCGGTGAGTGAACATGGCTCGGTATTGATGCAGCCAGGCGTTCGTCTCGTAGTCGAACGGCGAGCGGAACTGGTGCTGAATGGTCTGGCCGACCTCCGCGGCGTAGAGCTGCGAAATCTCCTGGGCGATCTGTTTGGACTGAGTCAGCGGAATGTGCGCGAAGACACGGGTCGGAGTAGCACCGTGGGTGGCTTTGATGAGCCCTGCCGAGTTTGTCCGTGAGCGTTCCAGCGCCGTCAGTTTTTCCGGGTCGAGCCGAGCCAACCGCGATCGCGAAAGCACGATCTTCATGAACCCTTCTGCGGCGAAGAAGTCATACGGGCTCACCGCACGGTTGAACATCACGTCGTCGTTGACGACCAGGTAGTGCTCGGCCAAGCCCGGAATGCGATGCAGCTGTGAGCCGATCGCCCGGGAGTTGAAGCAGGGCAACACGCTCGGATCGGAGAAGATCTCCCGATGATCGACCACCGTGACCCGGTCGGAGTCGAGGTCCAGCCATTCGGGATGTTGGTCATCGGTGACCAGGAAGATGCGCCGAATCCACGGTGCGTACATCTCCAGGGAACGCATCGAGGCACGAAGCTCGCCCCGATCCCGATAGCGAACCGCGGACTGCGCCGCCTCGTCGACGGTTGGATCCTGCAGGTGAAGTCTGCGAAAAGCCTCCCGTTGACGTTCCTGCCAGGCCGGATCGGCACTACTGACCCACATGTAGACCGCATCGATCTCGAAGTCGATCTCGGAGACGTCCGGCACTGCGAGCACCGCCGGTCGCGGCTGCGTCGACCCGTCCCACCGTCGAACCTCAACCACCGGCACGGGCGACTGATCCTCGATTTCCTGTACCACCGCCTCACGGACTTCGGTGGTCAGCGTGTCTCGATCGGAACGAACCCACCGCACCAGCAGGCAACGCTCGTAGTCCGAAGTGACCCGACCCGTGGAGTCCCGCACGTAGCGGAAGATGTCCACCCCACGCACCGAGTCGATCCCGTCCGGCAACGGCCGCTCGGCAAGGTAGATCCGACGCGCACCCAACGGACGCACATAGAACCCCTCACCGGCGAGATCGCGACGCACCGCCTCGACGGCCCGCACGAAGTCCTCCTCACGAACCGACCACAACGTGATCCGACTCCGCAGCGGCTGCACCGCCCAGGACTCGACACCCAAGCCGTCAAGTACTTCATGGATGCGCTGCGCGAGCCGTTCGCTGAACAGCCACGGCTGGGCGGCCGCGACGGTGCGAGCCACCACAGTGCCGTTCGTTATGCCTTCAATGGACCAATCAGGTCGGCCCCGGTAGGCGGCGACCTCACGCGTGCCTGAGCGCCCGACCTGACCACTGCGGCGCCAGTTGCGTAAGGCCGACCAGCTGTGGCGAAGCCCCTCCAGCGGCATCGATGCCCCTCCGCCCTTTCAGATCGAATCCGAGGTCATGCTAATACCCTCAGGCTCAGCATCGCAGCCACGGGGACACCACGCCGCCGAGGAGGCACTCAGCGACTGAATCGACTTGGTGCATTCTGCTATCGTGCCTCGGGGTCAAATGGGTGGCCGACGTCGGGTCACCCCCGCCAAAGGACTCCATCTGGTGAGATTTCCGGAAGGGACGTGTCCAGCGGTGGTGAGTTCGCCCGAACCTACAGCGCCCGAACTATTGGCTGCAGCCTCACAGCAGGCTCACGATTCTCGCCGCCCCATCTTGGTGCACATCGTCACCAATGGTGTTCGCGGCGATTCGCGCGTCATCAAGTCCGCGCGTGTCTCCGCCGACCTGGGATTCGAGACTCTGGTTCTGGGAATCACCCGCGAACCGCAACCCGAGGCGTTGGACGTGGACGGCATGACCGCGCTGCTGGTACCCATCTTCCCCAAGAAGCCCATCCGGGAGTTCACGGCCGCGTGGCGCAAGCAAGGCGCGACGATCATGGCCATGCGGGTAGCCAAGCGCGGCAAGAACTTGCTGCTGCGACGCCCCGGCCCCTCGGCGAGAACCAAGGAATCGGCACTCCCGAAATGGGCCGCGAAGCGCCGCAACAATCTCCGCTTCAATGTGGTGTTCGCTGAAGCCCTGAACGCCTTGAAGCCCACCGTCATCCACGTCCACGACGTGGCTCCGCTGCCGGCGGCCATCGCCTATGCCTCCGCCAGCAGGCTGCGCGGGCGTCCGGTACGGGTCATCTACGACGCGCACGAGTGCATCCCCGAGCAGATCAAGTCGTTCCCCGACAGCGACTACTACCGTGCCCGCGTCCACCTGGAGCGCAACTACATTCGCGACGCCGACTTCGTGATGACCGTCAGCCCGCAAATCGCAAAACTCCTCAAGCGCACCTACAAGCTTCCCCAACTCCCCGCTGTAGTGACCAACGCCCCCAATGCCGACCGGGCCACCGATGCACCGAACCTGCGTGCTGCCGTCGGATTGAGTGAGGACACCCCGCTCGTGGTGTATTCCGGATGGATCGCCGAAGCACGCGGCGTCGACGACGCCGTCCGAGCCCTGGTGAAACTGCCCGAGGTACATCTGGCCGTCGTCACCAATACCCAGAAGCAGGGGGCGGCCAACGTCACCAAGATCGCCCGCAAGCTCGGGGTCTCCGATCGCGTGCACTTCACCGACTACGTGCCACCCAGCCAAGTCACCGCCTATCTCGCCTCGGCCGATGTCGGGCTGATCCCCTTGAAGGCCGGTGGCCATCTTGATCTGTCCTTGCCGACGAAATACCGCGAGTACATCCACGCCGGGCTGCCACTGGTCGTCAGCAACAACAAGGCCATGGCCAAGGAGGTGCGCACCACCGGAGTGGGCGAGGTCTTCCGCTCCGGCAGTGTCACCGGCCTGGCGCAGCGGATCGCCACCGTCCTTGAAGATCCCGGACGCTACCGGGCGGCGATCACCCCGGACCTGCTGTACACCTACAGTTGGGAGGCGCAACGTGAGGTGCTCGGCCAGTGTTACCTCAAGCTGAGCCCCCGAGCACCCCGCACCTCCGGGCCGCACACCCTCGCCCCAACCCTTCGTGAGTTGCTTCCGGCTCACTTCGCCGAGACCAACGACGCGACCCCCATGACCAAGAACACCCTCGCGGGACTCTCTTTGGCGATCGGGCGGGCCAACAGCGCCGGCCAAGCGTTCTACTGGGCTGAAGCCGTCAGCCGGAACTTGGGCATCCCCGCCGCGAGCCTCGGCGTCGAGCAGCCGATCTGCGCCCGCCCGCACCGGATCACGAGCGCGGACCCCAACGACCTGGACGCCAGCCTGGCCGATCTCGTGTGGCTGTTGAACGGGCGCACGCACGTCATGATCGACGGATTCCAGCGTCTCTTCGGCAACTTCCTCGGCGATTCCATTGAACCCGAGATCGAGCTGCTGCACCGCCACGGAATCCGCGTGGCCCTGATAGCCCACGGCAGTGACGTGCGAGACCCGGACGCCCACATGAAGCGGGTGCCGGATTCCTACTTCGCCCACGCCACTCCCGAGTGGCGCGAACTCATGGCCGAAAAGGCTGCCGCCAATCGAGCGATCGCCGGACGCTTCGACGGTCCGATCTTCGTCTCAACGCCGGGCCTTCGCCACGACCTGCCGCAAGCCACCTGGCTGCCGATCACCATCGACCCTGCCAAGTGGGAGTCCCTGGAACCGGCATCCTTCGACGGCGTTCCTCGCGTGTTGCATCGTCCGAGCCGCTCGAACGAGCCGATCAAGGGCTCCGATGTGATCGTGCCCGTACTTCAGCAACTCCACGACGACGGCGTCATCGAGTATCTGCCCGATCCCGGCACGGTACCGAATGAGGAGATGCCCGCCTTGCTGGCCCAGGCCGACATCGTGGTTGAGCAGATCCGTAACGCAACCTACGGGGCAGCCGCTCTCGAGGCATTGGCCGCTGGCCGGACCGTCGTCGGCTATGTGGGCCCCGAGGTACGGGAGTTCGTCGGCGAGGACATTCCGATCGTGGATGCCACGCCAGCGGACTTCGCCGAGGTCATCACGGCGCTCGCTGCAGACCCGCAGCGCCGCCGCGCCTTGGTTGATCCAGGCCGAGCATTCGTCGACAGGTGGCATTCCGGGGCAGCGTCCAGCGCTGTGATTGCCCAGTTCCTGGAGAGCTGAGCCGGAACGCGCCAGGACCAGGCACAACAAGGAAGTAGGAAGAACAATGCAGATCGCAGTCGTGGGGCTCGGCAAGATCGGGCTGCCACTCGCCGTGCAGTATGCCGCCAGCGGGCAGAAGGTCATGGGCATCGATCTCAACCCTGAGGTCGTCGCCCTGGTGAACGCCGGCACTGTGCCCTTCCCCGGCGAATACCAGCTCCCCGAGAAGCTCGCCGAGGCGGTTAGCCAGGGTCTCATCACCGCCACCACCGACTATGCCGAAGCCATCCCCCAGAGCGACGTGATCGTCGTGGTGGTGCCGCTCCTGGTCGATGCCGACTATGTGCCTGACTTCACCTACCTGGATTCGGCGACCCGGTCACTGGCCGAACACCTCACCCCAGGCACCCTGATCAGCTACGAAACCACCTTGCCGATCGGAACCACCCGCACCCGCTGGCGTCCGATGATCGAGGAGCTCTCCGGACTCAGTGAGGGCAGCGATTTCCATCTGGTCTTCTCCCCGGAGCGGGTGCTCACCGGGCGGGTGTTCCAAGATCTGCGCCGCTACCCCAAGCTGATCGGCGGACTCAGCCCGGCAGGCGCCGAGCGGGCCCGCGAGTTCTACGAGACAGTGCTGCAGTTCGACGAGCGCATCGACCTGCCCCGACCCAACGGAGTCTGGGACTTGGGCGCAGCAGAAGCCTCGGAGTTCGCCAAACTCGCCGAAACCACCTATCGCGATGTCAACATCGGCCTGGCCAACGAGTTCGCCAAGGCCGCCGACCGATTCAACGTCGACATCTACGCGGTCATCGACGCCTGCAACTCCCAGCCGTTCAGCCACATCCACCGCCCTGGGATCGCCGTCGGCGGCCATTGCATCCCGGTCTACCCCCGGCTGTATCTGCACAACGACCCCGAAGCCACCGTCGTGCAGGCCGCCCGGCTGGCCAACGAGACCATGCCCGCCTACGCCTGCGACATGGTGCAGGCCGCCCTGGAAGGCTCGCTGGACGGACGCACCATCGTGGTGCTTGGTGCCGCCTACCGTGGCGAAGTGAAGGAGACCGCAGTATCCGGAGTGTTCCCGGTGGTCCGCGATCTCACCGCGCGAGGTGCCACCGCCTATGTTCACGATCCGCTGTTCTCCGATGAGGAGCTGCTGCGCCTCGGCCTGACGCCCTACCCGGCCGGTACCCCGGTGGACGCGGCGATCCTGCAGGCCGATCACGCGATGTACAACCAGTGGGGTCCCGCAGACCTGCCCGGCATCACGGTACTCATGGATGGCCGCAACGTCACCGATGCCGCCGACTGGCCCGGCGTCGTGCGGCTGGTCATCGGCAAGTAGCCCGCAACGCAAGCGGCGGCGACCCGAGCAGGTCGCCGCCGCTTGCTGTTGCTCGATTACAGGTGCACGGTCTGTGAGGTGCGGGCCGACTCCAGGGCCGCCTCAGCGACCACCAGCGTCTTCACACCGTCCTCCAGGCTGACGGCATCATTGCGAATACCCAGCACCGCGTCACGGAACGCCTCATTCTCGGCCTTCAGCGGCTCGAAGCTCTTGATCGCGTAGCGCGTCATGTCGCCTTCGGTGACACCGCGGAACTGCCGCAGCGATTCCCAATCGGTGTCCATGGAGCCGTTGGCCCAGAAGGTCAACGACACCTCGGCGGTATCCGCCACCAAGGCCCCGGCGACGCCAGTGACCACAGTGCGGCGCACCTTGCGGGGGCTCAGCCAGTCCACCAGGTGATTGACCAGGACCTTGTTGGCCAGCATGGCATTCACACTGACCATGTCCTCATGCTCACGTCCGGCCCGATAGGCGGTGTGGGCGGCCACACTGACATAGTCACTGCCGGCGATCCACTGCGCGGTGTTGATGTCGTGGGTCGCCAGATCCTTGACCACACCGACATCGGCGATGCGGTTGGGGAACGGGTTATGGCGATCAGTGGAGACCTGGTAGATCTCGCCCAGCGCGCCGGCCTGGATGCGCTTGCGCAACTCGGCGATTGCCGGATTGAACCGCTCGACATGGCCGACACACGCGAAGACCCCGGCGCTACGAAAAGCATCCCGGACCTTTTCTGCGGCAGCCACCGACACCGCGACCGGCTTTTCGATCATGGTCGCCACACCGGCGCCGGCCAAGGCCACGGCGACCTCCTCGTGGAAGGCGGTCGGGACGGCGACAACAGCCATGTCCAGCTTGGCGGCGATCAGATCGTCCACCGAACTGCCGATCTCATAGCCCGGCGCGGCACCGAAACGGTCACCGCCGGGGTCAGCGACGGCGACCAGCTCGACGCCGTCCAGTTCTCGCAGGACTCGGGCGTGATGGCGTCCCATCGCACCGATACCGATGACTCCGGCTCGCAATGTCGCCATGGCTCAGGCCCCCGCTTTCGCGACCGCGTTGACCGCCTCGACGATGCGCGTCAGATCGGCCTCGCTGAGCGCCGGGTGCACCGGCAGCGAGATCACCTCCGCCGCGGCCGCCTCGGTCGCCGGCAACTCCAAGCCCGGTGCGAAGTGCTTCAGTGATGGCAACCGGTGGTTCGGGATCGGGTAGTACACCCCAGAACCCACCGCGTATTCATCGTGCAGGGCGGTGACGAAACCGTCCCGGTCGCCGGCCACCCGAATCGTGTACTGGTGATAGACGTGGGTCGACCCGGCACGAACCTTCGGCGTCACCACCCCGGTCAGGTTCTGGTCGAGGAAGGCGGCATTCGCCTGGCGCTGCGCGGTCCAATCCGGCAGGTGGCCCAGTTGCACCCGCCCGATGGCGGCATGGACGTCGGTCATCCGCAGGTTGAACCCGATGACCTCGTTCTCATAGCGCCGCTCCATGCCCTGGTTGCGGTACAGGCGCACCTTGCGGGCCAGCTCTGCCGATGCGGTGGAGACCATGCCGCCCTCGCCGGAGGTCATGTTCTTGGTCGGGTACAGCGAGAAGGCACCGAAGACACCGAACGAACCGACGGGCTTGCCGTCGATCGCGGCGCCGTGGGCCTGTGCTGCGTCCTCGAACAGCACCAAGCCGAACTCGTCAGCCAGGCTGCTCAACGCCCCCATGTCGGCCGGATGGCCGTAGAGGTGGACCGGCATGATCGCCTTGGTCCGCTCGGTGATGGACGCCCGCACCGAGGCCGGGTCCAGACAGAAGTAATCCGGTTCGATGTCGGCGAAGACTGGAGTCGCACCGGTCAGGGCCACCGAGTTCGCCGTCGCCGCAAAGGTGAAGCTGGGGACGATGACCTCGTCACCGGGCCCGATGCCGGCAGCGAGCAGCCCCACATGCAAAGCCGCCGTCCCGGAGGACACGGCGACGCACTCCGTGCCACCAACGAGTTGGGCACCGAACTCTGCTTCGAATTTGGCGACCTCTGGGCCCTGGGCGATCATTCCGCTGGCCAACACCCGGTCAACGGCGACGCGCTCCAATTCACCGACGAGCGGTTTCGCCGCCGGGATCATTTCGACACTCACTGTTCCACTTTCTCCAACTGATCTGAATCGTTCTGGATGTATCGCTCGCCGGTGGCTGGGCAGACCCAATAGCCACCCTCCTCGCGCAGCGGCTGCCCGGCAGTACCGACCCAGCCGAGCCTGCGCGCCGGAACGCCGGCCACCAAGGCGTAGTCAGGCACGTCCTTGACGACGACAGCTCCTGCGGCCACCATCGCCCAGGCGCCGATCGTCACCGGGGCCACGCAGGTGGCGCGGGCTCCGATCGAGGCGCCGGTCTTGATGGTCACACCGACAGGCTCCCAGTCGTGGGCGCTCTTCAGCGAACCGTCAGGATTGATCGAACGCGGGTAGGTGTCGTTGGTGAGCACCACTGCCGGACCGATGAACACTCCATCGCCGAGCACGGCAGGCTCATAGACCAGCGCATAGTTCTGGACCTTGCAGTTGTCACCCAACTGCACCCCGGTGCCGATATAGGCACCGCGCCCGATGATGCAGCCCTCACCGAGGACCGCGTCTTCTCTCACCTGCGCCAGATGCCAGATCTTGCTGCCGTCACCGATGATCGCACGCTCGTCGACATCTGCTCCCGGGGCGATAAAAGCACCCACCGTCCACCTCCGTCATTGAAGTCGTCACGGCAAAATGCCCGCGCCGCAGACCGTGCGCAGCGTACCAGTTCGAGAGGCTGATAAGCGCGTTCGGGGGGTGATCGCCGGTGTCGGCAGGGCCTGCTTCGCTCGGCGTCAAGCCTCCGGCGTCGAGCCCCGGAGTTCATAAGCCGTCGGCACCGCGTAGAGCTGCCTCAGCCAAGCCTCCAGCGTCGCGGAATGCCCTTCGGAGGTCTGATCCGGGGAGTCATTCACACACAACACCGCAGCCGCAGCGAAGCGATCCCAGGCGGCCATCCGACGCCGCGATTCTTCCTGAGCAACATTGAAGTAGGCGAAGGTGAGAGTGGAGGGCACTGCCCGTCCGGTGAACAGTGCGGTGTAGAGGAACAGCCAGGAGGTGATGACGTAGTCCTCGCCACAACGGAAGGGGTGGCTCACCGTGGCGGCGATCTCCTCGGCGTAGGTCGCTGAGACCTCGGCGGCCAACGCCTTCGACTGGGCAAAAGGAACATGGGCGAACAGCTTGGTGACCGGTCGCCCGAAGTCCCGCTCCAGCAACCGGGCGGAGTTCGCGCGAGCCTGCTCCAAGGGCGTGAGCTTCGAATGGTCGATCAGCGGCCGGTGGGACCGCGACAGCACCACCTTCAGCTTGCCTTGCGGAGTGAAGAAGTCCGTGGGCGAGACCGGCACATTGAACAGCACATCGTCATTGAGATACAGGTAATACTCCGAGAGCCCCGGAATGCGATGCAACTGGGACTCGATGGCGTGGGAATTGAACGACGGCAGCACGCTGGGGTCTTCGAAGATGTCGCGATGATCCACGATGACGACCCGAGATGAATCCGGGTCCAGCCAGGACGGCCGCTGCCGGTCGGTCACCAGGTAGATGGTCCGAATCCACGGTGCGTAAAGCTCCAAGGAGCGAAACGATGCTCGAAGTTCACCCCGATCCCGATACCGGGCAGGGGCCTGCGCCTCTGAATCGGAGTCCGACTCCGGCTCAACGGTGCCCTCGACGACCGCATCTCGACGGGCACGCCATGCCGGATCGGAGTCGTCGACCCACATGTAGACCGCATCGATGGGGAAGGCGACCTCCGAGGGATCCGGTTCGGCCAGAATCGCGGGGCGCGGCAGCGATGCCCCGTCCCAGCTCGGCACCTCCACGACTGGGATCGGGCTCAGGTCCTCGATCTCCTGTATCACCGCCTCGCGGTCGCGACATACCAGAGTGCCCCGATCTGAAGGGTCCCACGGCACCACGCGGCAGGCCACGTAGTCGGGGAAGACTCGCCCCCATTGATCGTGGACGTACTGAAAGACGTCGATGAAGGAAGCCGAGCCGAGCGCCGCCGGATCGAGGTCATCGACCAATGTCGGAACACCGATGGATGGCTTGGCTTTCAGATAGATGGCCTCACCGGTGAACTCCCTCGAGACGGTCTGAACAGCTCGGGCGAAGTCACTGCGCCGCACGCTCCACTCGAAGACCCGCGACCCCAGTGGGTGGATGGCCCAGCACTCGATGCCCGCATCGGCGAAGAGCTGCTGACAGCGACGCGCAAGCTGTGCACTCTGATGCCATGGCTGCGCCGCCACCACGTCGCGGGCGACCACCTCTAGTCCATTGACCCGGACCACCGAGAAACCGGGCCTGCGGCGGTATTCGCTTCCCAGTGGCAACAGCCCGGGGCGCCTGAGCACTCGCCTGGCGAGCATCTTCAGCCCAGCCATCAACTCCGACATCGAGCCACCGCTTCTCTCGTCCTGATTCACACCGCAGCCAATCATAGGATCGCGTCCGGCGGAACAGTGCCGGACGGCTGGCGGTGTTTCCTCAGCCGCCCAGACCGGCAGCCCGCGCCACCGCGGGATGATCGGTGAAGATCCCGTCCACACCACGGTCAGCCAGCCGCAGCATCTTCTTCGGCGAGTTCACCACCCAGGCCCGTACCTTGAGGTGTCGGCGGTGCGCCCGGGTGATCCACCCGGCGCCGTGCACCAGTCGCCGATCAGGGTGCACGGCGGTGGCACCCAACGACACCGCGGTGCGCAGTGGACGCGCCAGTGGTCGGGTGTAGATCAAGCCCACTTCGGCGAGCGGTGCAAGGGTTGCGATGCGGCGTACCGAGGCGTGGCTGAACGAGGAGTAGACCACCATCTCCGACAGGCCGGCGGCGCCGACCGCGGCCAGCACGATCTCTTCCATGCCCGGATAGTCCAGCACCGAGTTCTTCAACTCGATGTTGGCCTTGATTCCGGCAGCGGCGACCAATTCCAACACCTCGGCCAGCTGCGGAATCCGCGCGTCGGCGAAACCTCCCTGGCCTGCGGAGGCATCCAGCATCATCAGTTCGGCCACGGTGTGGTCTTTGACCCAGCCCTCGCCGTTGGTGGTTCGGCCCAGCGTTTCGTCATGAATGACCACCGGCTGCCCATCGCTGCTGAGCTGCACGTCGAATTCCAAGCCGTCAGCACCATCGTCGACGGCGCGCCGGAATGCGGCCATGGTGTTCTCCGGCGCCAACCCGCTCGCACCTCGATGGGCCCAGATCTCAACCACGCGACGCTCCCGCCTGCTCGTTTCCAGCCCCGATCCTAGAGGTGGTCTGGCATCGTCGGGCGCGGTGACCGATTAGCCTCGTCCCATGACGTTGCGTCCACCCAGTGCGATTGACCTGATCGCCGAGCAGTTCAGTGCCGACTTCGCCGAACTCAACCCGGTCGAAGCCACCTTCGCAGGCCTGTCGGGCCATGACCATCAGCTCGGCGACTACTCCCCCGATGGACTCGCGGCCACCGCCGAGGTTCATCGTCGCGCACTGCGCGAACTTGCCCAGACTCCGGTCGCCGACCCCACCGACCAGGTGACGCTGGCGGCGATGCAGGACCGTCTCGGTCTGGCCGTGGAGTTGTACGAGAGCGGGGCCTGGGATGCCGATCTGAATGTGATCGCCTCCCCCGTACAGACGCTGCGCGAGGTGTTCGACGTGATGCCCACCGACACGGCCGACGCCTGGGGCGACATCGCTGCCCGGCTGAGGCTGATCCCACAGGCGTTGAGTGGCTACCAGGCGGCGCTGCGCCAGGCCGCCGCCCGGGGCCAGGTCGCAGCCCGACGTCAGGTCGAGGAGTGCATCGTCCAAGCCGCCGAGCTCGCGCAGCCCGACACGTCGTTCTTCGTGACTCTGGCGGCCACCGGCGCGGCCGGTGAGGTGGTGCCGACATCACTCGGTCATGACCTTGCCATGGCCGCCGGGCAGGCCGCAGCGGCCTATGGGGAGCTGGCTCAGTTCCTCGGCGCCGAACTGTTGCCCGCTGCCGACGTCGAGGACGCCGTCGGGCGGGATCGCTACCGCCTGCACTCTCGCAGCTTCGTCGGTGCCGAGGTCGACCTCGACGAGACCTACGCCTGGGGCCTGTCGGAATTGGAACGGCTCACCAACGAACGCAGCGCTATCGTCGCGCAACTCGCCGGCAGTGAGGCGAGTCTGGCGGATGCCGTGGCCGTACTGGACCACGATCCCCGTCAGGTCCTGCACGGCACCGATGCCCTGCAGCGATGGATGCAGGAAACCTCCGATGCTGCCATCGAGGCGTTGGACGGCAGCCATTTCAGCATCCCCGAGCCGCTGAAGACACTGGAGTGCCGTATTGCACCCACAGAGTCCGGCGCCATCTACTACACCGGACCGAGCGATGATTTCTCGCGCCCTGGGCGCATGTGGTGGTCGGTGCCGACCGGGGTGACGACTTTTGCGCCTTGGCGGGAGAAGACCACCGTGTATCACGAGGGGGTTCCCGGCCATCACCTTCAGATCGGCCAGTCGGTGTACAACACCGATCAGCTCAACACCTGGCGTCGGCTGCTGAGCTGGAGTTCGGGCCACGGCGAGGGTTGGGCGTTGTACGCCGAGACGCTCATGACAGAGTTCGGCTTCATGGACGCACCGGCCGATCGACTGGGCTACCTCGACTCGCAATTGCTGCGCGCTGCCCGGGTCGTGGTGGACATCGGCGTCCATCTGAAACTGTCGGCTCCGGCAGTGTGGGGCGGCGGCAGGTGGGACGCGGACAAAGCCTGGCAGCTGCTGCGAGCCACCGTGAGCATGGACGACTCGTCGTTGCGGTTCGAACTCAATCGATACCTGGGCTGGCCCGGGCAGGCGCCGTCTTACCTTGTCGGTCAGCGGTTGTGGCAACAGGCGCGGGCCGAGGCACAGGCCGAGCAAGGCCCCGAATTCGACCTCGCGGCGTGGCACAATCGCGCATTGCACCTGGGTTCGGTACCGCTGCAGGTGCTTCGGCAGGCATTACGCGGCGACAGCGCAGCGTAGGGTTTCGTCGAAAACTCCCCGCCAGAAGTTGTATACAGGTTAACTATATCTATGACCACCGCCTTAGCCGTCACTCTGCACAACTTGGTGCACGAGATGGACTCGCTGGCCGACACCATGCTGCAACAGCGCCTCGGTGTCGGTGTGGGTCTGTTCGTCTTCCTCACACCACTGTCTTACGGGACCCTGGATCTCACCCATTTGGCCAAAGCCCTCAATCTCACCCGGGCAGCGACCAGTAAGCGGGTGCCGTTGCTGGAGCGCGACGGTTGGGTGACCACAGCGCCCGACCCGAACCACGGACGTCGCGTCCTGGTCAGCCTCACCGCGGAAGGCATGGAGATGGTCGTCCAAGGCAGAGCCATGCTCAGCGAGGCCTTCGACGCGGTGGCAGACAACGCCCCGGCTGTCGATGGCGACGCGTTGAATGTCCAACTGCAGTCGCTGCTGACGACCTTGCGCCACGTCAACCTCGGCGACTACGGGTACGACGACCGCTGACCGCGCACCGAGAACGGTCAACCGGCAGCAGGCGGGCTGTTAACTTGCCGCCATGGTGCAACTCGCTTTCGATCAGACCGGCTCCGGTCCGCTACTGGTGCTGGTCCACGGCATCACCGAGAACCGGCATTCCTGGGATCCGCTGCTGGATCGCCTCGCCGCCACCCACCGAGTACTCCGCGTCGACCTGCGCGGACACGGTGACTCGCCAACAGCCGATTCCTACGACCTGACCGAACTGGCGGCCGACATCGAGGCGCTGGTCGATGAACCGCCGCTGCTGGTCGGCCATTCGCTGGGCGGCAACGTCGTCACCGCCTATGCGGCCCAGTTCCCCACCCGGGGCGTGGTGAATATCGATCAGTCACTGAATTTGGCCCCCATGCAGGCGGGTCTGAAAGAACAGGAGCCGCTGCTGCGCGGCGAGGCCTTTCCCTTGGTGATCGATGCTTTGTTCACTTCACTGCGCGGCCAGGTCGACGATGACGAATGGCAGCGCCTCACCGAGTTGCGCAAGGCCGACCAGGACGTGGTGCTAGGCATCTGGGGAGTGATGCTCGACACCACCCCCGAACAACTCACAACTGTGGCCGACTCGCTCATCTCGGGAATCACCGCGCCCTACCTGGCGCTCAACGGATTCGATCTCGGACCGGATTATCCGACCTGGCTGGCCCAGCGAATTCCGACCGCTGTCGTCGAAACCTGGGACGGCGTGGGCCACTACCCGCATCTGGTGCGCCCCGACGAGTTCTCGGCTCGCCTGGCCGCCTTCGAGGCGACGCTGTAGGGGTCTGCTCCGTCATTCGGGCTTCGCCAGGCTCAGCCAACAGACCGTGCCCTGAGCTTGTCGAAGGGCGCCCGTCCACCAACGCAGCCTCACACCGCGCCCAGCCACTCCTTCGCGGCCGTGACCAGAGCCGCCACTCCGACGCTGATCGTGGGCTCGATCACCGGCGCATACAGTGGCGAGTGATTGGACGGGATGCCCGCCATCACCCGGATCATCTCTTCGGGCGTGCTCGCCCCGGCGAAGGGCGCCGGATCGGCTCCTCCCAAAATCCAATACACACACGGGACGCCGGCCGCGGTGGCGAAGAACCCGACGTCCTCACTTCCGGTGACCGACCCCGGATCAATCACCCGGCCGGGGCCGAAGGCCGTCGTGAAGGCCTGTTCGGTGCGCGCACACCCGGCCGGATCGTTGGCCAGCAGCGGGAAGGAATCGGTGAAGACGATCTCCGGGTCTCGTGGCGCACCGGCGGCTTGAGCTTCAGCGACGATGATGCGATTGATCGCTGCCAGCACCTGATCGCGCACCGCAGCATCGAAGGTCCGCACGCTGATCTCCAGCTCTGCGGTGTCGGGGATGATGTTGACCTTCGTGCCGGCGTGCAGCGTGCCGACAGTCACGACAGCGGTGTCGCTCGCTGCCACTTCTCGCGATACGACAGTCTGCAGACGCATCACGATCGAGGCCGCCATCACCACGGGATCGATGCATGCCTCCGGGCGCGAACCATGCCCGCCTTTGCCGTACACCGTGACCTTCAGCGCATCGTAGGCGGCGAAGGACGCCCCCGGGTGTAGCCCGATCAGCCCGGCTGGGAGCGGGCCGACATGTTGGCCCAGCACGACGTCAGGGCTTGCGAAACGCTCGTAGATCCCGTCGGCGATCATGGCTTTGGCCCCGGCGCCGACCTCCTCGGCGGGCTGGGCGACGATCATCACCGTCCCGGCCCAGGATTGGTCAGTGGCCAGTTGCGCGGCAGCCCCGAGCAGGCAGGTGATGTGCATGTCGTGGCCGCAGGCGTGCATGACCGCAACATCGTTGCCGTTGGGGTCGATGCCCCGGGCAGTGCTGGCATAGTCCAGCCCCGTCTGTTCAGCGACCGGCAAACCGTCGATATCGGCTCGCACCAGGACGGTCGGTCCTTCGCCACGGGTCAGCAGTCCGACCACGCCGGTGCGTCCGATGCCGGTGTGCACCTCATAGCCCATTGTCGACAGCGAGCCGGCAATGACTTCGGCGGTAGCCTCCTCAGCGAAGGACAGTTCGGGATGGGCGTGGAGATAGCGGTACAGCTCGGCGAGTTGATCTGCCGACGGCGTCGCGCCGAGGTGCGGGGCTGGATTCGTCACGACGCCTAGTCTTGGCCCTGTTCAGCGATTGGTCCACTCACACACGGCAGAGTTGCCGACGATGTCGACCGAAGCTGTCGAGAGTGAGCCCGTCGCGTCGGAGATGTCGCAGGTGATGCTCGACGTAGGTTCCCAGGACACCGTATCGGTGTAGTCCTGCGAGAGCGCCACGACCACTTTGACTCCCTCACCGAATTGCACGACTTCCGCCCACGTGTTCACCTGGTGAAGGTTGGAGTCGAGACCCGCCGAGGATGTCTGCCCGCCGACGGCCACCTGGGCGGTCCCCACCGCGTCGCGAGTTGTGACAGTGACCGTGACTGCGCGCTCAGGGCCCCAGTTGGTGCGCTCCGGCGACGTGCTGAACCACACCACCGCGCTCAACGCCAGCACCGAGACAACCAGGAGCCCAACCCCGATGACCAGAGCGATGAACCATCCTCGCAGCGGATGGCGCGGACGCTTCGGCGGCGCTACCGCAGTGACGGAATTTTCGGATACGGGCTCAGGGTTCTGCTCAGACATGGAGCTCCTCACGATGGTGCCGACCTGATCATCGTTGCACCGGTCATCGGTGCCGAACCAGGGTGATCACCCTGACTCACCCCTGAACTTGGAACGGTGTTCTCAAGAGGTGCTGCTGGCGGGCTGCTCAGTGTCGGCGAGCACACCCAGGGCTGCGAAGGCCGCCAGCGATTCTGCCGCCGACTGCTCGTCGAGCACGTCCATCACGAAGCCGTTCTGCACCAGTACGAAGTCACCGACCTGGGCGTCGGGAAAGTAAGCAAGTCGAGCCTCGATCAGCTCACCGTTGAGATCGATCTGAGCCATCGGCAACAGGCCAGGCGTGATGGCAGTGATCTTGGCCGGAATCCCTACACACATGCTCAGTTCCTTCCTTCGACGCTCACCGTGTCGACCTGCAATCCCATGCCCCCGACGGGTGCTGAACTGCAGGGCAGGCACGGATCGGCTTCCCGAACAGCATCCTCCATGCCGAGCGGGTCGGTCGAATCCGTGGCCATGGCGGTGAGAAGCTCGGCCAACCAGGCCTCGTTCTGCGCCGTGGGAGTCAGAATCTGCGCCGCAGCCAACCGGCCGTCCTCGCCGGCCTGATAGCGGTGCACCAGTAGCCCCCGAGGGCCATCGACCCAGCCCACACCGATGGCACCGGGCTGGAAGTCACCCACCGGCACACTGACCTCACCCGAACTCAGAGCCGGGTTGTCGAGCAGCAGCGCAATCTCCTCGGCCGCCTGGACGCACATCACGGCGCGGGCACCGGCGGCGTCACCATTGTTGAGCAGCCACTGCGTCTGCAGCGTGGCCGCGATCGGTGTGCTCAGCTCACCGACCCGCAATTGCGCGACCGGGCCGACGCGGTAACGACCCTGCCCCGGCCCCAGCGCCATCAGGAACGGACGCGGCGCCGCTCTGCCCGGAAACTCCTCGGCCACGAGCATGTCCCAGGCCGAGGCGGCTGCGCCTGAAATCAGGGTGGCCCCGTGGGCGGTGACCGCCCGAATGCGGCGTCCGAGCACATCGGGACCGCCGTCGGTGTTGACCAGTGCCACATCGGCTCCGCTGAAGACCGGGAGCGTGGTGGACCTGTCGAGTTCCTGCTCGGCCACTCGAATGGTGAGGGCCAGCACGTCGGCGACCCGTGCCGCCAAGTCGTCACGGGCCTCGCTGGTCACCACGGCGCGGACACCGCCCGGAATCGCGGTGACCGGGAAGTGGCCCGGAGATCCTGACGCCACCATGGCCGCCTTGCCGAAGCGCTTCAGCGCCACGGCCGCTTCGCGATCAGTGGCCAGCAGCCGGGGGGCGTGGGTTTCCAGCGCCGAACCCAGGTGCAGCAGCCGCCGGACGGCTTTCGCCGTCGGGGTGATGTCGTCCAATCCGGCAAGCGCCTCCAGGGCACGCACTCCGGCGAGGTGGTGGGCCGCCGGGCAGATACCGCACAGCTTCTCCACCAGATCCGGTACTTCAGCGGTCTGTTGGCCGCTCAGCAGGGCGTCCACCCGGGGCAGCCCGGCCAGGTCAAAACGGGCGGAGCGCACCGCCCCAACCGCGTCACGCTCAACGACAATCTTGGCGCCGAACGGATCGACGATCTCATCCAGCACCCAGCGCTGCGTCATCCGATCACCACCGGCATCCGGGCTTCGGCACGCTCAGCCAACGGGAGAGTGGCCCCGAACGAATCCCTGCGCCCCACCGCCCGTTCCCAGAGCTTGTCGAAGGGTCGGTCCCTGAGCTTGTCGAAGGGTCGGTCCCTGAGCTTGTCGAAGGGTCGGTCCCTGAGCTTGTCGAAGGGTCGGTCCCTGAGCTTGTCGAAGGGCGGGCGGCCAGCAACGGCCAAAGATGCCATCATGGGCAGGTGCATGAACTGGGACTCCTAACGAGCGTGGTCCACGCGGTTGAGAAGGCTGTCGCCGATACCCCCGACGGGCAGGTGACTGCGGTCGGCTTGCGGGTGGGCGTGATGTCCGGGGCGATCCCCGAAGCTCTCGAAGGAGCCTGGCCGATCGCAATCGCAGGCACTCGCCTCGCCGGAGCAACACTGTCCGTCGAGGTCATTGCAGCACAGATCTGGTGCAGCTCCTGCGAAGCGACTCAAGAGGTCGACGAGTTCTACGCGCTCACGTGCCCGGCGTGCGGCGTCGGGTGTGGAAACCTCATCCACGGACGAGAATTCGAAGTTGCCTACGCCGAGGTGTCCACCCCCGACGACCCGTAATTCACCCATCGTCTTAGTCCTCACTTCGTTCGAGATCGGCCAGCCAGGTGTCCAGCACCTCGCAGCCAGCCGCCACAGCGTCGTCCAGTGCGTCCGCGGCCGGGGTAGAAAGCGTCAAGCTCAACTCCACCGATTCCGGGACGATGCCCACCACCTCGACCACACCCGGCTCGGTGCCGAGCATGCGCGCCGCGGCGAACAGGTCGAGCAATCCCACCTGATGTGGTGAAAGCTTGGCGGCCAACAATCGCGGCACCTGGTCACCGGCGATCCGCATCACCGTGCCCGGTACCTCGCCAGCAACCGCGTCCAGAATAAGCAACCGTGATGCCTCCTGGAAAACCGGTAGCAGTTCCATGCCGCCGACCGCACCCTCCACGAAGCCGATCCGCGAATCGGGACGAGCCTGCTCCAGGCGGTGCAGCAACTCCAGGCCGATGCCGTCGTCACCCATGATGGAGTTGCCCACTCCGAGCACCGTGATCGGGGTGATCGCCGGCTCGAAGGGTGGTCGAACCTCGACGCTGGCCGGACGGAGCCGACTGCTCGCACCCACGCCGGGTACCGGATCAGTTGTCATGCATTCCTCGAATCGTGAAACGGATACTCCCCGAAGCCCAGCCGTGACTGGGCTTCGGGGAGTCTAAACCCTGAGGTTCATCCGATCTTGGGTGCGTCGACCGGCTTCGAGCCGCGACGCATCCATACCCCACCGTTGATCATCGAGGAGATGCCGCTGTGGCGCTCCAGGGAGTCCGATCGCACCGATAGGTAGATGTGCATGATCACGAACATCCAGATCAGGAACATCATCAGCGCGTGGAAGAACCGCACCGGCTGGATGCCGAACCAGTCCACCGGGGACGACACCAGGCCCCAGATCCAACTGCTGTTCTTGTGCGCCATTCCGTAAAGCGCGAAGCCGGTGATCATCTGGAACACCCCGGCCACGTACATGCCGGTGTAGCCGAGCTGCTGCAGCGGGTTGTGAGCCATGTACAGCGGCGGCTCGTCGCGCAGGAAGGCGTAATGCCCCAACACCTGGCCGAGGTACTTCACGTCCTGCTTGGACTTCAGCGGCCACAAGGTGGGCCAGCGAAGGTAGCGATCGCGCGACGTGAACGCCGACACCACTCGGGTGAGGGCGATCATGAGCCACACGAAAGCCGTCGTGAAGTGAATGCTGCGCACCCAGCCCATCAGATAGCCGTTGGCCTCTTGGGCATCGGCTGACGCCGAGGCTCCGAAGAACGGATCCATGATGTAGTAACCGGTCAGGCTCAGGATCACCACGGCGAACACATTGGCCCAATGCTGCCAACGCAGCGAACTCGACCACAGGTTCACCCGCGCCCAGGAATCCGGGCTGGCAGCGACGTCATTGGCGAAGTCGCCGGCACTGGCCGGACGCAGTTCGATGAATCCCTGCAGCTTGAAGTCCTCGACCTTGTCGCCCTCGCCGACGATGGCCGAGGCCACCGCGAGTGGCCGGAAGCCGCGCCGGGAGGAGAGATCGGCGTTGCGGACCACCACCGAGCGGTCCTCACGACTGATCTTCACCTGGCCCAGTACCGCCTCCAGATCACCGCGCATGATGACCACGTCGCGGTAACCCTTCTCGGCCGGACGCTGCAGGTCACGGACTCGCGTCAGGCTGTAGCGACGATCGATGCGGGCCGGATCGACATCTTCTTCACCGACGGTGACCGCCGGAATGTCGGGACGCTCGACGGCCAGCCGTTCGGCCAGCACGACATCCACCGGATCGGCGCTGTTGGGCGGGGCGGCCGCCGTCGCCATCGCCAACACCCGACCGACGTTGAGGGTGCCAGCGCTGAAGATGGAGCCGACGACCAGCGTTGCCGACTGCTCGGCCTGAGTATCAGGTGTCTGCTCTTCGACGGTCATTGCACCACGACCTGGAGCTCCTGACCCTCGGTGTCGAGCAGATGCACAGCGCACGACATGCAGGGATCGAACGAATGGATGGTGCGCAGCACCTCCAAGGGCTGAGCGGGATCAACCAGGGGATGCTTGCCGTTGCCGGCCAGCGACTCCTCGTAGGGGCCCTGATTGCCGTCCTTGTCGCGGCCACCGGCCAGCCAGGTGGTCGGGACGACCGCCTGGTAGTGGCTGATCTTGCCGTCGGAGACCTTCACCCAGTGGCTCAGGTTGCCGCGGGCGACCTCCACGAAGGAGTAGCCCTCGGCTTCCTTGGGCCAGGTGGAGGGCTCCCACTTGGTGGAATCGAACACGTCCAGGTCGCCCTTCTTCAGGCCGTCCACGAAAGTGTTGAAGATGCCCTGCAGGGACTCCACCGAGGTGACGCATTCCACGCAGCGGGCCAGGGTGCGGCCACCGGTGGAGTTCATCTGTGCCGGGGTGATGCCGATCTGCTTGGCGGCGATTCCGACCAGTTCCTTGGTGCGCTCATGGCCGCGGGCATAGGCCAGCAGCACGCGGGCAACCGGGCCGACCTGCATGACCTTGCCGTCGTAGCGCGGCGCCTTGCACCAGGTGTACTGAGGATGGTCGGCCAGCCACTTGTACGGCACCGCCGGGCCGGTGTACTTCACGGTGGTCTCGCCTTGAGCCGGCGGCAGGCCGACGTCACCTTCGGCGTACTCGTACCACGCAGACGAGGTCCACTCGGTGATCAGCTTCGGATCGAAGGGCTGCACATTGTCCAGATCCATGTTCAGGATCACACCAGGCTTGACCGCCGCGTGCGGCGAGGTGTTGATGCCGACGTTCGGGTCGCCGCCGTAGGTGGCACCGGACATGCCGACAGCCAGGAAGTTCGGCTGCGCGGCACCGATATTGAAGTACTCCTTGTAGACCGTCATGATCGCCAACGCATCAGGCAGGTAGCAGCTCTCGACGAACTCCTTGGATTCGGCGATCCAGCCGGCGATGTCGTCCAGTTGCACCTGGTTGACGGTCTCGGACTTGTTCGGGTCGATGCTGCAGGCCATGCCGCCGACCAGGAAGTTCGGATGCGGGTTCTTGCCGCCGAACACGGTCACGATGCGGATCATCGAACGCTGGAACTCCAACGCATCCAGGTAGTGCGCGACCGCCATCAGGTTGGCCTCCGGCGGCAGCTTGTACGCCGGGTGGCCCCAGTAGCCGCCGGTGAACACGCTGAGCTGTCCGGACTCGACGATCTGCTTCACCGTCGCCTTCACCTCGGTGAAGCGCTCGACGGTGTTGCCCTTCCAGGTCGAACCGATGGACTTGGCGAAGGCTGCCGTCTTGGCCGGATCGGCATTCATCGCGTCGGGAACGTTCACCCAATCCAGCGCGTGCAGGTGGTAGAAGTGAATGACGTGGTCCTGCACCTCTTGGGCGGTCAGGACGATGTCACGGATCGCCTTGGCCTGGGTGGGCGGGTTGAAGCCCAACGCGTTCTCCACCGCGACGATCGAGGCGATGGCGTGAACCGAGGTGCACACACCGCAGATGCGCTGGGTGAAGGCCCAAGCATCGCGCGGGTCGCGCCCGGTGACGATCTCCTCGATACCGCGGAACTGGGTGGATTCACTCCACGCTTTGGTGATGGAGGTGCCTTCGGTCTCCAGCTCGATACGAAGGTGTCCCTCGATCCGGCTGATCGGATCAACGACTACTTGCTTGGCCATGACTTACTCCGCGTCCTTCGAATCGGTGGTGCCGGCGTCCGCCTGGGGCGCCTCAGGGGTTGCTGTGGCCTCGGGGGCGTCGGCCTTCTTCGGTGTGGGCAGCCACACACGCTCGGAGTCACCGAACGCCTGCAGCGGCTCGTTGCCTTCGGCTGCCTTGCGGCTGGCCGAGTGGCGGGCTGCCGTGATGCCGGCGTGGATACCGACTGCCGCGGCGGTGGCACCGACCAGACCCCAGCCGACCTTCTCCGCGTTCGCTTCGATTCCGAACCCGCTCACATTCGGCAGGGTCTGGTAGAAGGGCGTGAAGTTGTCGAAGAAGTTCTTCTCGGTGCACCCGATGCAGGGGTGGCCGGCGCCGATCGGCCAACTGGTGTGCTGGTTCCACTGGATGATCGGGCATGCGCTGAAGGTGCTCGGGCCCTTGCAGCCGACCTCGTAGAGGCACCAGCCGTTGCGGGCGCCGTCGTCGTCGAAGGTGCGGACGAACTGTCCGGCATCGAAGTGCGCCCGGCGCGGGCAGGAATCGTGGATGCGCTGGTCGTAGGCGAACAGCGGGCGGCCCTGCGCGTCCAGGCTAGGCAGCGAGCCGTGGGTGAGCACGTAGGCGATGGTGGCTGTGATGACGTCGCCGATCGGTGGGCAGCCCGACACGTTGACCACCGGCTTGTCCCGGATGATCGAATCGACGCCGACCGCACCGGTCGGGTTCGGGTTGGACGCCTGAACCGAGCCCCACACTGCGCAAGCGCCGACGGCGAGGATCGCGCTGGCGTTGGCTGCGGACTTCTTCAGGATCGTCTCGGCCGACTCACCGTTGATGGTGCAGTAGATGCCGCCGTCCTTGGTGGGAACCGAGCCGTTGACCACGAGGATGTGGGGTTGGGCGTTGGCGTCATCGAGAGCCTTGTTGAGGGCCTCGCCGGAGGCCTGCATGACCAGCTCGTTGTATTCGACCGACAGCAGGCTCAGCACGGCCTCCTCGATCGTGGTGCCGCCGGAGCGCAACGCGCTTTCCATGCAGCCGGTGCACTCCTGAAGCTGCAGCCACACGACGACCGGCTTCTTCAAAGCACCCAGTTCTTCGGCGACCTTCGCGGCAGTGACAGGTGCAGCTGCTGCTGGGGTTGCTGATCCCAAGACGGCGCCGCCGACGGTGAAGACTGCAGCCAGCTCACCGCAGTACTTCAAGAAGTCGCGGCGGTCGAAGCCTTGTCGGATGAGGTTTTCTTCCAGGGTTGGTTCGGACCAACCACCCAGTTCATAAGACACGAGCGTGCTCTCCCTTTCGCTCTGGACGGGCGAGAACGCTCCTCGTCCGCCGGGCACGTCGCAGGTCCCCTCTGCGTAAGATTGCTGACGTGGCCGGTGGCATCATAGCCACCAATGGGGGCATGGCGCGAGGTATTTGGACGCGCTTTATATGTCAGGTCATGAATTCGGGTCAGTGAGCCACGAAATCCACTCGTTGACACCCTCTCCGGTGCGCGCTGAGAGCTCGAATACCCTAGCCGTGGGGTTGACGGCGGCCAGATTGCGGCGGAACAGCTCCATATCGAAATCAAGATAGGGAGCGAGATCCATTTTGTTAATACAAATCGCTTCGACTGACCTAAACATCACCGGATACTTCAGGGGTTTGTCCTCACCTTCCGTGATGGAGTAGACCATCGCCTTGGCGTGCTCACCGACTTCGAACTCGGCCGGACAGACCAGATTGCCTACGTTCTCGATGATCACCAGATCCAGCTCGCTCAGATCCAGCCCCTTCATCGCGGTGGCGATCATCGGTGCGTCCAGGTGGCATTCACCGCCGAAGCCGTTGCCGGTGTTCAACAGCGAAATCTGTGCCCCGAAGCCGTTCAGCCGCTCGGCGTCCAGCGGCGTTTCGATGTCGCCCTCGATGACCCCCACCCGCACGGTGCCCTCCAACTGCGCCAGGGTGCGCTGCAGCAAAGTGGTCTTGCCCGAGCCCGGTGAACTCATCAGGTTGATGGCGCGCACCCCGGCGGCGTCCAACGCAGTGCGGTTGTCCTCGGCGAGCCGATCATTCTCGGCATAGATGTCCTCGAGGATCTCGATGCGCTCGCGTCCGGTTTGGTAGCCGGAGTGGTCACCGATCAACTCAGCCAAGGCTTCGTCATGGGCGTGATCGTGCGGGTGATCGTGGCCGTGGCCATGATCGTCGTGATCGTGGGAGTGGACGGTGCCGTCGTCGTGGCGGTGGAAACGACCCATCAGGGTTCTCCTTTCACAGCTCCGAGGTCTTCGGAGACGTCTATGGCGGTCAGCGTGAACTCTTCACCGCTGGCCACATGGGTGCGCGCCGAGCCACACGCGTGGCAGGCGAAGCCGAGTTCGGGTCCCAGTTCGATCTCAGCGCCGCAGTCATCGCAGGCCAGGACCGCCGGGATGGGATTGAGCTGCAGCTCGGCGCCGTCCAGGGAGGTGTTGCGCACCACGAACACCCACGCGTGCGCCATGGCGTCGGGCACGATCTGCCGCAACTGCCCCACATCGACGTGCACCGCCTCGACGCGCCGCCCTTTGCTGGCTCGCGTCACCGAGGCAGCCAACGCACGACACAGCGAAACTTCGTGCACCACGTCCCTTCCGTCCGAACCCCGCCCAGTCTTCCACACCCAGGGCGTCCACCCTGCGCTCGAAAGGTGCTCCTTGCGCCTGAAACTTCGAGCGCAAAGAGCTGATTTCGAGCGCAGGGTGGACGGTTGGGTGGACGGGCGGGTGGACGGGCGGTGGAGACTTGGGGGGTGATGGTGCGACGTGAGGTGCTGCTGCGCGGGGTGGTGCAGGGGGTGGGGTTTCGGCCGCACGTTGCGGTGGTGGCGAAGCGGTATCCGATCACGGGGGTCGTCGGCAATGACGATCGGCAGGTCTTTATCGAGGCGCAAGGCGAACCCGAAGCGCTGGACGACTTCATCGCCGAGGTGGTGGGCACCTTGCCGCCGCTGGCCCGAGTGATAACCACCTCGCAGCGAACGCTGGAGCTCTGTGATGAGACGGGCTTTCGGATCGTTGCCAGTCGACATCTGCCGGGAGTACGGACGCTGATTCCCCCCGACGTCGCCACCTGCGAGGACTGTCTTGCCGATATGGCTGATCCGGGCAACCGCCGGTTCGGCTATGCCTTCACCACCTGCACCAACTGTGGACCGCGGCTGACGATCATCGAAGACCTGCCCTACGACCGCCCGGCCACCACGATGAAGGTCTTCGAGATGTGTCCGGCCTGCGCGTCGGAGTACACCGATCCGGCCGATCGGCGCTATCACGCTCAGCCGATCAGTTGCTATGACTGCGGGCCGCGACTGTGGTTGGAGGATGCTGCGGGCGGCCCTTCGACAAGCTCAGGGAATGGGCGGGCAGCAAGCGCAGGGAACGGAGGTGTCGAAGAGGCCGACTGCGACCGCGCGGAGCTGCACCACCCGCTGGCTGAGCTTGACGAAGCCCGCGACAACCAGGCCGCCGTGATCGCCGAGGCGGTTCGCCGACTGCGCGACGGCCAGATCCTGGCGGTGAAGGGCATCGGCGGCTTCCACCTGATGTGCGACGCGCGCAATCCCGAAGCGGTCGGACGGCTCCGCGAGCGCAAACGCCGCTCAGGCAAGCCGTTCGCGGTGATGGTGGCCGCCGTCGACGCGGCCCGGCACCTGGCCGAGCTCAGCCCTGACCAGATCGGCCAGCTCAGCAATCCGTCCCGACCGATCCTGATCGCGCCGATGGCAGACGGCTACGACCTGGCCGAGCAGGTCGCCCCGGGCCTGAGCGATGTGGGCCTGATACTGCCCTATGCCCCGCTGCACACCGTGCTGCTGGCCGACGGGCTGGCGTTGGTGGCCACCTCGGGCAACCTCAGCGAAGAACCCCTGTGCTTCACCAATGACGACGCCCGCACACGGCTGGCGCACCTGGTGGACGGCTTCCTGATGCACGACCGCGACATTCACGTGCCGGTGGAGGACTCGGTCATGTTGGCCCTGCCCGGCTCGGATGCGCTGCCGATTCGACGCTCCCGCGGCCACGCCCCCTTGCCGGTGCTGCTACCCGAGCCGAGCTCGGGCTTCGACAAGCTCAGCCAGCGGGTAACTCCCCCCACCACCCCAACTCCGCTCTCTGAGCCTGTCGAAGGGGGCACGTCCGCGCCAGTCGTGCTGGCGGTGGGCGGTGAGCTGAAGAACACCTTCGCGCTGGCCATCGACGATCTGGCCTTCGTATCGGCCCATGTGGGAGACATGGGATCGCTGGCCTCGCAGCAGGCGTTCGAGGCTTCGGTGGCTCAACTACTCGACATCCATCGCAAGGCCCCGGAGATCATCGTCTGCGATCTGCACCCGGGTTACGCGACCACCGGCTGGGCCGAGCGGTATGCCGACGCCCACGGCATTCCCTTGCTGCGGGTGCAGCACCACTATGCGCACGCTCTGTCGCTGCTGGCGGAGTACGGCATCGCGTCCGGCCCGGTGGTGGTGGCCGCCTTGGACGGCACCGGCTACGGCAGCGACGGCACGATCTGGGGTGGCGAGGTTCTCACCGTCGGTGTCGGCGGCGCCTCCCCGGCGGTCTGGGAGCGTGCCTGGCATGTGCCGGTGTTCTCGCTGGTCGGCGGTGATCGGGCGATTCGGCACCCCTGGCGGATCGCGCAGGGCCTGGCACATTCCTGGGGACTGGACCTTTCCGGCACCCCGGCGGCGACCGATGCTCCCGAAGGCGAACGCCGGTTGGTCGCTTCCCAACTCGACTCCGGAACCGGCGTGGTCGCTACCAGCTCAGCCGGACGGCTGTTCGACGCCGCATCAGCCATCCTCGGCCTCTGCCTGGACGCCACCTACGAGGCCCACGCCGCCATGTCCCTGGAACGAGCCGCCACCGACTGGTTGAGGAGCGGCGAAGCCCCCACCACCGACTGGTTGAAGCGCGGCGGAAACCCCACCACCGGCTGGTTGAGGAGCGGCGAAGCCGCGTCTCGAAACCCCCACGCGCCGGCCGCTGGTTTCGAGACGCCCCTGCGGGGCTCCTCAACCAGCCGAGGAGAAGAACAGGGCTCGTCAACCAGCCGAGGAGAAGAACGGGGCTCGTCAACCAGCCGTGAGGATGGAACAGGCGACCCCGTGAGCCGAGTGGACGGGGGCTGTAGGGGTGTGTTCATCGAGCTCTTGAACAGCTCCGGGCGCAGCGCAGGCGAGCGAGCCTGGCGCTTCCATCTCGACCTGGCTGAGGTGTTCGCCAATCGCATGACTGACGCTGCGATTGCGGCCGGTACCACCACTCTTGGGCTGACCGGGGGCGTCGCGGTGAACCGACTGTTCTCCACGGCTGTGGTCAACACTCTCACCGAACGCGGCTACACCGTGCTCACTCATCGAGTCGTGCCTCCCACCGATGGTGGATTGAGTCTGGGTCAGGCCTGGGCGGGACGATTGCTCCATGATTGAGGCGCAATGAACCGATCCGGCGTCTGCGGGCAATACCGGTTGTGAGCAACCCCAACCTGGTAGCCGAACTCTTCGACACACATGCCGCGGAGCTCTACCGCTATCTCGCCAGGCGCGCTGGGCACACAGTGGCCGAGGAGGTCCTATCGCAGACCTTCCTGGTCGCAGTCGAGCAGCAGCATCGCTATGACCCGAACCGCGCCAGCGCTCGCGCCTGGCTGTACGGGATCGCGGTGAACCTGCTGCGACACCACTATCGCAGTGAGACCCGGAAGTGGCAGGCCTACGCCCGCTACCCACTCGAGCTGGTGGACGACACCGCCGACGTGGCTACCAGCCGCGCCGATGCCACCGCAGCCCAACGAAGCCTGGCCCGGCCAATCGCCGAACTCCACGAAGCCGACCGGGATGTGCTGCTGCTGTATGCGTGGGCGGATTTGTCCTACGCCGAAATCGCAGCCGCCCTGCACATTCCCGTCGGCACGGTGCGCTCACGGCTTCATCGAGTGCGGACCCAGCTCCGGGTCGCGCTCTCCGACGACTCTGTTCAGGAGACCGTGTCATGACTCAACTCGACGACCTCGACCTGGAGGTCTTGCGTTCCATCAATAGCGATGTCACCGCCGACCCACGGACCTTGGCCGATATTCGCCAACAGGTATTGACCCCAAAGCCATCCCGCCGTCCTGGATGGCTGACACTAGCCGCGGCCGGTGCTGCGCTGGTGGCAATCGGTTCAGCAACGGCCCTGGCACTTCCCCACCTCAGCGCTCCCGCTGCAACGCCGAGCGCCATCGCCTCTGAGCAGCCCAGCGTGGCTCAGTTCACTGCTGACGCCGCACGCGCCATCACCTTGAGCGCATCGAAACCCCAAGGCACCCAGTGGGTGAAGATCACCCTGGTCAACGAATGGACCAACTACACCAATGCGGTCGGCGACAAGGTCACCAAGACTGATCACCCACACACAATCACCCGCATCACCGAGACGGTGTACGTGCCGCCGTCCAACTCCAAACGGTGGGTGCGGGTACTGGACTGGCGCGACATTCCACTAAGCGCCGACGCCACCAAGATGTGCGCTGACGGCGGCTGCCACACCAGACTGAAGCCTCAGCGGGCCCGCCAAGGGAACTTCCCGGTTTCGGAGTTCGACGCGACATCCTGGGAGCCACCCCGCACCGCCCTCGCAGGTCTCACCGCAGATCCCACCGCACTACTGGCCAAGGCCCGCAGTGAACTACCGGCAGCGATTCGCAACGACCCGTCCGTTCAACTCGCCTGGTTCGCCGGAAAGATGGGCAACACCTGGGTCGCCGATGCCGACCTTCGCGCAGCCATGTTCACCGCCATCGGAGCCATAGACGGCGTCCGCCTGCAAACCGGGGTGACGATCAAGGGACACACCGGGACGGCCCTGATCGCAGCCAGCACGCACTCCAACAACGCCTACCAACTCGTCTTTGATCCGAAGGACTACCGCCTGATTGGCTGGCGCATCACCGGCGACCGAGCTCCCACCGAAGCACTCTACGAAAGTGAGCTCGTCTCCTCCGCACCGTAGCTTCGAACCCGTGAGGCGGCGACTGCGAGCAGTCGTCGCCTCACTCAACGATGAGCCCTAGTCGCGCCGCCAGAATCGGTGCCAGATCGAAGAGTTGATCCGGAGAGATCGTGGCCCCACGCAGGCCTTCAGGATCGGTGACGTCGGCCAGCTCGGCGCCACGCAGATCAACATCGCGAAGGCTGGAATGACCCAGCTCCAACCGGGTGATTCGACAACCCGAGAGTGCCACCCGGGTGGCCTTCGCTCGGGAAACATCGAGATCCTCGATCACGCAATCAGTGAAGGACACGTCATTGAGGATGGCTTCGCGCAGATTGACGTAGCCGAGCTTGCAGCCGGTGAACGCCACCTGACGTAGGTCGGCGTCGTAGGCCTCGACCGACCCGATCCGACTGGTCAGCACTTCGGTGTTGGCCCAGCCTGCATTGGGTGCCGACAACGCGACGACGTCCAGCTGTTCCAGACGGCAGTTGATGAGAGTGAGGGCGGGCGCCTTCCAGGTGCGGCAGGTCAGTCCGCGCAGCCGAGAATCCGACAGCCGCCGGCGAATCTCCCAGCGCAGCTCGGAAACCGCGACGTCGACCACCTCGACCTCTTCCAGGTCATCGCCCTCGGCGTCGAGAAAGGCCGAGGTTGCGTCGGCGTCCAACACGCCAAAGGCCAGCGCCGGCGGCCGGGGGGCTCGCGTGCCCGGCTGGGTGGCCATCAGCAGATCCGCGGCAGCGGATCGCCAACCAGCATGTCGACCATTCGGGTGCCGCCGAAGGCGGTCACCAGCACGACTGAGGACGCCGGTTCGGTGACCAGCCGTCCGACCAGGGCCGCTTCGTCGCCACCAGGCAGTGCCTGGACGGCAGCCAGTGCAGCATCGGCTTCGTCGGCGGGCACCACGGCCACGAAGGTGCCTTCGTTGGCCACATACAGCGGGTCGATGCCGAGCATGTCGCAGGCGCCGCGGGTCATGTCATGCACCCGCACGGCCTCGTCTTCGACGACCACCCCCAGGCCGGTGGCTTGAGCGAGTTCGTTGAGCACCGTGCCCAGACCGCCGCGGGTGGCGTCGCGCATCCAGCGGGTGTTGGGGGCGGCGGCCAGCAGCGCTTCGGTCATGGCGTTGACCGCGCGGGTGTCGGAGGCGATGGGGGCGTCGATAGCCAGATCCCCGCGCGCCAGCATGACGGCCATGCCGTGATCGGCGATGGCACCCGACAGCAGAATCTTGTCCCCACGCTGCACCTGGGCAGCGCCCAGAGTGCGTCCAGCGGGTACGACGCCAACCCCGGCAGTGGTGATGAACAGTTGATCGGCCGCGCCCCGGGAGACCACCTTGGTGTCGCCCGTGATGATGCGCACGCCGGCAGTCTCGGCTGCGGCGCGCATGGCCGCCACTTCGCGGCGCAGCACCGCCACCGAGAGCCCCTCTTCGATCACGAAGGCTGCCGAGATGGCAACCGGCACCGCACCGGAGACCGACAGATCATTGACGGTGCCGTTGACCGCCAACTCGCCGATGGAGCCGCCCGGGAACTGAATCGGAGAAACCACATAGGAGTCGGTCGACATGGCCAGTCGGGCCCCGGACGCCAGCTCGGGCAGGTCGATCACACCGGCATCGCCGAGTTCGGAGAGCACGTCGTTGCCGTAGCCGTCCAAGAAGACCGACTCCACAAGGGCGGCCGATGCTTTGCCGCCAGCACCGTGAGCCACGGTGATGTGATCATCGGTGAGTCTGGGACGCCGGGCGCGCACCTGGTCGATACGGGCGTTCACGCCGGATTCGTCGTCGTTGAGCCGGTTCTTGGGATCCACTGCTGCGCTCCGCTCTGTGCCTGCAACGGGACGCGCGGCTGGCGCAAACCCCGTCTCGGAGGTGATGATAGCCGCAGCCCCGGTTCTGACCGGGCGATGGTAGGAGAAGGTATGTGCTTGGGAGTTCCGGCCGAAGTGGTGGCGATTCCCGACCCGCAGGTTCCGCGGGCGACGGTGGCCATCAGTGGCGTTGAGCGGGTGGTCGCCACTGATCTGTTGATGGATGACGATCTGGGCGTCGGCGACTGGGTGCTGGTCCATGTGGGGTTCGCGCTGAGCAAGATCGACGCCGACGAGGCCGCCATGACCTTGGACCAGATCAAACGCCTGGGCAACAACACCTTCGAAGACGAACTGGCCTCCTTCGCCAGCACCACGATCGAATAGCCGAGTCATGAAGTACGTCGACGAATACCGCGATCCGGTCGCGGCCAAGGCATTGCTGGCCACCATCAAGGCACAGGCAGCCAGGCTGGAGCGTCCGATCGCGGTCATGGAAATCTGCGGCGGCCACACCCACACCATTTACCGCCACGGCTTGGAGCATCTGCTGCCCGCGGAGATCGAGTTGATCCACGGCCCGGGCTGCCCGGTGTGCGTGATCCCGATGGGCCGGGTCGATGACGCCATGTGGCTGGCCCGCCAGCCGAATGTGATCCTGACCACCTTCGGCGACATGATGCGCGTGCCTGGCTCGCAGGGTTCGTCGCTGCTGGACGAGCGCGCCAACGGCGCCGATGTGCGGTTCGTCTATTCCCCCTTGGATGCGTTGAAGATCGCTGCGGAGAACCCCGACAAAGAGGTTGTGTTCTTCTCCGTCGGCTTCGAGACCACCGCACCGTCGACCGCAGTCACCTTGGAGCGTGCCCGGCTGCAGAAGGTCCCGAACTTTTCGGTGTTTTCCAATCACGTCACGATCGAACCGCCCTTGCGAGCCATCGTGAACGGCGGCGAGACCCGAGTGGACGCCTTCATCGGGCCGGGCCATGTGGCCACCGTGGTGGGCACCGATGCCTTCGAGTTCTTGCCCAGGGAGTTCAATCTGCCGGTGGTGGTGACCGGCTTTGAGCCGCTGGACATTCTGCAGGCCATCGCGATGATCGGCGAGCAGTTCGTCACCGGCCAGGTCGCTGCCGGAAAGGCGCAGGTCGGCAACCAGTACGCCCGAGTGGTGCGTCCGGAAGGGAACCTGGCGGCGCTGAAACTCATGGGCCGCACTTTCGCGTTGCGCGACACCTTCGAGTGGCGCGGTCTGGGCTGGATCGAGAAGTCCGGCCTGGGGGTGTCGCCGGAGTATTCCCCGTGGGATGCCGAGGTGAAGTTCAGCGTGCCCGGTGAGCGCGCAGCCGACCCGGCGGCGTGTGAATGCGGCGCGGTGCTGACCGGTCAGATCAAGCCGTGGCAGTGCAAGGTGTTCGGTACCGCGTGTACTCCGGACAAACCGATCGGCACCTGCATGGTTTCACCCGAGGGTGCCTGCGCGGCCTACTACAACTTCGGACGCATCGATCGTGACGTAGCCCAGTCAGTGGTGATTCAGGACTGACCCTGTCGGGGAAACCCGAGATGGGCGTCGGCCGGTGGGTAGGGGCGGCGTCCGCGCCGCTCAGCTGTCGGCGCGGGGCTGCTGCCAAGGCTCGTCCTGGCCCGGCAGCGTAGGCCAGGCCTCTGGCGTGGGTGACGCGGCTTCAGCGATGCCCAGTGGTTCGTTGCCGTGTTCAGCAGCCGTCAGCCTGGGTCGCAGATAAGGAAGCAGGGTTGGACCTGCCGTCTTGATCACCGCACGTTCGTGATCAAGATCGGTGACGCGAACCCTCCCCAGATTGCGCACCTTGTCCAGGGCCGCGAGTTCGACCAGGTTGGCAGCAAGACCGCCAACGCGATCGGGGTCGAGGCGCCACACATTGTGCGATACCTCGGTGCCGAGATCCTTGGCGGCGGCGGCGATCGCCGGTGCCACCAAGCGATCGGTCCATTCGTGGGACATCGGCCCGCGCAGCGAAAGCACAACGAAGTTGAGTAGTAAGAGCACGCTGATGAGCAGCAAGAGATCGTCATCCTTGACGAAGAAGACCCAGACGACGGCGGCGATCGACAGCGTCACCATCACCAGGAGGATGAGCCAACGCCAGAAGGCCATCAGGCGCACCGTGACCGGTGGGCTGGTGGCTGGCCAGTCTCCAATGGTCACGCGGATCCGATCGTGCCTTCGCAGCCAGGCCTGAAACCGGATGCCGACGCCGGGCCTGCCGTCAGCCGTGGGCTTGATGCTCATCGCTTGCACCTCGTGTCAGTGATCAGACCATCGCAACAGCGCCAAGAATAGAGAATGCTGATCTCCTATTCAGGCGGGTCAGCTGAAACGTAGTGCAGCTACTATTGCCTGCGCCATGGTTACGAAAGAGCAAACAACACCTGAACGCGCCGCCACAATGTGGGTGGTCGCGGGTTGGGTGTTGATCGCCGTCGCTGTGATGCTGGCGGTGCTCGCCGGCTGGATCCGCTATCACTTCGGCACCGTGACTTTCGAGCAGATCGTCAACAACCTTCCCGGTGGCGGCGGTGGCACGGTCGGCAACCCGACCTTGGCCACCGAAGGCTTGGTCGTGGTGATCATCATTCCGGTGGTAGCGGTCGCGGTGATCGCGCTGCTGGTGGCACGACTCAAAGGCCACCTGGTGACCAAACGTCGCGCGAAGTGGGTGCCGACGGTCGCAGTACTGGCAGCGCTCAGCGTTCTGCTGACCGTTGCCGGCGTGCCACAGTTCGCCATCGCACAACTCAACGGGCAGACCATCGCTCCCTACTACGTCATTCCGCAGGTCACTGCAGCGCCGAAGAAGCCGCTGAACCTGATCACGATCTACTTGGAGTCCACCGAGAATACGCTCGGCGATGCCTCGATCATGGGACAGAACCTGTTGGCCAACCTGGACCAGGCCACCGCCACCGAGTGGCGCAACGACCGCGGTGTGTCGGTCTACGAGGGCGGCGGCTGGACGATGGCTGGGATCGTCGGCACCCAATGCGGTATTCCGCTGAAGAACAAGTTGCTGAACGGGTCCTACTCGCTCAACGATTTCGGTGAGACCGTGGACCACTACCTGCCCGGCACCACCTGTCTGGGTGATGTGTTGACCGAACAGGGCTACACCAGCGTGTTCCTGGGCGGGGCGGAGAACAACTTCGCCGGCAAGGACACCTACTTCCGAGATCACGGGTACGGCACCTTCTACGGACTGGACGAATGGTTGGCCGCCGGTGAGAATCCGTCCGACGTGTCGGAGTGGGGGCTGTCGGACGATCGCATGATCGACCATGCGATCACCACCGTCGACCGCTTGCATCGCGCGAACAAGCCTTTCAATCTGACGATGCTGACCTTGGATACCCACGAGCCGGCGGCGATCTACCCGAGTTGTCACACCGACGACACCGTGCACATGGCGACCGCCTTCAAGTGCTCGACCAAGGCGGTGGCTCGCTTCCTGAATCACCTCAAACGGGCCGGCTATTTGGACGACACCGTTGTGATGGTGATGGGTGACCACCTCAAGGGCACCGGCGACCACGATGACTACCGGGATGTGTTGCCGAAGGTGAGTGGCCGCACCGTGGTGTTCCGGGTGCACAGCCCGAAGAAGGTGTCGTTCACTCGGGACGAGGTGGATCAACTCAGCGTGCTGCCGACCACCCTGGAACTGCTCGGCTTCGACATTGCTGATGGCCGGGCGGGCGTCGGAGTGTCCTTTGTGGGCGACCACGATCTGACCGGGACCGCACTCGAGCTTCCCACTGAGGAGTACAAGAGCATGCTGCGGGCGCCGTCCAACTCGTTGTACCGACAGTTCTGGGAACAGCAGTAGGCGACATCGGAGTGCGGGCGTCGGCTGCGCCGGGCTCCGGCGGCCGTTCAGTTCGTCGAGTCGAGTTCATTGAACCGATTCGGAAATCGGGGTAGCCTCACCCACGATGAGTTCCCGCGAACACCGGTCTCGCCAGCCTCGCAGGGGTGCGGTCGTCGCGCTGTGGTCGCTGGTCTACCTCGGATTCATGTTGCTGTTCGTTTCTTTCTGGATCAGGGCGAACTTCGGCGCAGTGAGCTTCGAGGAGTTGATTGCGAATCTGCCGATCACTCATGGCGGCGGAGTCGGCAACGGGGGTCTGATCGTCACCGCCTCGGCTTACTGGTTCATCCTGCCTGCGTTGTTCACGGGGATCGTCTATCTGATTCGACGCATGATGCGCCGCCCGATTCCCACCCGACACCGCCACTGGGTCTATGCCACGGTCTTCGTGGTCATCGGTGCCGTCACGCTGGCCCTGACGACCGGCATTCCGCGATATGCCAATGCGGCCATCGCCAACAAGACCTTCGAGCAGTACTACGTGCCGCCGACGGTGTCGGCGTCGCCGGAGCACCCGAAGAACCTGATCACGATCTACCTGGAATCGGCCGAGTCTTCGCTCGGCGAGGAGAACCTCTTCGGCCGAAACCTCCTGGCAGACCTGGACACCGCCACTGCCGACTGGCACAGCTATGAGGGCCTGCGGCAGTACTACGGGGGCGGCTGGACCATGGCCGGCATGATCAGCACCCAATGCGGCATTCCGCTGAAGCATCCGCTGATACATGACCAGCACAAGTCGAACAGCCTGGGCTCCTCGATGGATCACTATCTGCCGAATGCCCGGTGCCTCGGGGACATCCTCGCCGCACAGGGTTACACGTCGGCCTATCTGGGCGGTGCACCGACGACCTTCGCAGGCAAAGGGCATTTCTATCTCGATCACGGCTACACCACCGATCTGGGTTTGGAGGACTGGAAGGCCGCCGGGGAACCGGCCGATTACATCTCTGAGTGGGGCCTGTCAGACGGCCACCTGATGGTTCACGCCGAACAGACCGTAGAGCGGCTGCAGGCTGCCGACAAGCCGTTCAATCTGACAATGATCACCTTGGATACCCACGAGCCGCCCGGGGTGTTCAGCGACTGCCACACCGACGACGTCATGCCGATGGCCACCTCTGTGGCCTGCTCAATGAAGGCCGTCGCCGGGTTCTTGGAGTATCTGAAAGCGCATCACTATCTGGATGACACCGTTGTGCTGGTGATGGGAGACCACGAGAAGATGCTCCTCGCAGGCAGCGAGTTCTCCGGTGTCCTCGCAACAGCGCCCGATCATCGCATCGTGATGCGGGTGTGGAGCCCTGACCCGGTGAGGTTCACCCGCGCGGACGCCGATCAACTCAGCGTGCTGCCCACCACCCTGGAGCTTCTGGGCTTCACCGTGCCGGACGGACGCGCTGGGCTGGGGGTGTCGTTCGTGGGAGACCACCCCGTCACCGGAACCATCCTGGCGCTCCCTACCGCCGATCAGGACGACCTGCTCGATGCGCCGTCCACCCAGCTGTATCGGCGCCTGTGGGGCCTGGACTGATCCCTTTGGCGGGCTTGCTGTGGCTTGGGAATTCGGATGCCACGCTTTGACAATTTCGGTGCTCATTGCGCAACGCCAGCCGATTCAGCGTGTCTTCGCCGTCGACAAGTCGCGACCCGATCCCGTTACGGGGCGTACCGTCTGGCCGTCGTCCGAAGATGCTCAGCATGCAGGTAGATGTCTTGCACGGCATCGATTGGGATGCGGGTTTCTTGCTTCTCCTCGTCGAAGAGGCCGAGGTACTTCTGAGACCGGTTGAAGTGCAATCGACAGATCGGCTTGCGATTGTTGTCATCCAGGAGCACCCCGAAGTAGGACTTCGTATCTCGCCCCACGACCCGCGAATAGTCAACCTCGCTGACCACGATGGCCCTCACGATTTGGAACCCTTCAATCTCCTCCAACGTGGTTTCCAGCTCGTCGCTGACTGGCTCAGTCGCAGCTGCATCCGCAGCCACAGCGGGAGCGGCACCAACGGCCGGTGCACCACCCTGGAGAGCAACCTTCAAACGGTCGTTGACACGGTCGTTGATGAACTGCGCGAGCGCCTTCTGGATGATCCCATCAAACAGGTCACGCACTTTCACCGTAATGGAGCCTTGATACACCCGCGAGATCAACAGCCGGACGAAGTCGTCCGGGCGCGTCGCGAACAGGTCCCCCAGGCTGCGTTTGACGGCACTGACGTACTTCAGCTCTTCGGCAGCTGCCAGAACGGAATCCAAGTCGAACTCGTCCTTGGTGAGCTTCTTCAGCTCGGGAAGGACATACGGGTCGATATCAGCGAGGTCCAGCCGGAGGAATGGCTGCTCATCCATGATGTTGGACCTATCCAGATCCGTGAAGAAGTGCCAATCCCGCCCGTTGGTCAGGACGGCAATGCGCGCATTGGAGACATGGAAATACCGCACAAGTTGGCCCGCATGCTCGCGGCGCAGCGGTTCGCCGATCTTCTTCGCCTCGATGAGTATCTGAACTCGGCCGTCTCTTACGATCGCAAAGTCGATCTTCTCACCGCGCTTGGTTCCGACGTCGCAGACATACTCGGGAACGACCTCGTCTGGATTGAATACGTCGTAACCGAGGACTCGCCCGACGAAGGGCATGACGACCGCCGTCTTGGTGGCTTCCTCGGTACCCAACGAAGACTCATAGGATTCGACTTTTGACGCCAAGTCCTCAATTGCGCCCTCAAAAGACATCGACATCACCTTTCGTCAACTCTGACCCGTGTTCTGATCATGGCCTGTCGATGTGCATTTTGCGAGACCCTGCGACAAGAAGGCACAGCAAGGAGCAGAAATCCGGTGCGATGGCCTTCTTCAGCGCACGACGGACTCTGCCTCTAATCCCGTTTCATCACCTTGATGATGCCCGTCAATGGTGAGGCTGGGACGTTCAGCCGCGTCGATCATCTGGGACGCGAAACCCGTCACCACCGAATCAGGCAATAGCGTCACCGCTTTTCGCAGGCGATGCCGTCCTTGTCTCGATCCAGGCCCTTTCGGTAGCCGATGATCTTCTTGTACAGCTTGGTGGAGTGCTTGAAGGTGGTCACCGGGGTGCCGCTGGTGTGGTCTTTGGCATTCGATCTGCCGACGCCATGCCGGTACACCTTGTTCAGAGCAGTGCAGTTCTTGAACTTGTACTTCAGCGCGGTCGGCGCAAAGACCGTGACCGAGGCCGGTGCAACCGGCTGTGCGACTGCCTGCGGTGCGGCGGCCAATCCGGCCGCTGTGACGGCAACTGCCAATGCCGTAGCGATGATGCGCATAGCGCCCCCCTCTGTTCGCTGCCGCACAGAATATCGCCGCTGTGAACACCTGAGCAGGCGTTCGGGCCTACCGGTCGTCAGACTCGGATTCATCGGTGACCACCGGAATCCGCTGAGTGAGTTCGTTGTGGCGCTGCTCCGCCGCCGCAGAGCCACTGAACAGTCCTTCGTTGGTGCGGCTGACCTCAGCGTCCTCAGGGTGCGCAGAGAGTCCCTTCCCGACCAGGACCCGACTAATGGGAAGCGCTTCGGGAAGGTTCGAGCGGACGTAGGCGACCAGGCGTTCGCGCACCAGGCAACGCAGATCCCACAGCCTTCCGGAGTCGGCGGCGCTCATCAACAGCCGCACCCGCACCAGACCGCCGGTGGCATCGGTGACTTGGGTAACTGCGGTGCGTCCGTCCCACAGGTCACTTCCCTCGAGAATCTCGCGAAAGCGGTCACGCAACGCGTCCACCGAAACGCGCCAGTCGAGATCCAACTCGACGGAGCCCAGAATGTCGTTGCTCTTGCGCGTCCAGGTTTCGAACGGCTTGGTCGTGAAATAGGTGCAGGGAAGCACCAAGCGCCGCTCATCCCAGATGTTGAGGACGACATAACTCAAGGTGATCTCGCCAACCCGGCCCCATTCGCCCTCGACCACGATCACGTCATCGACGCGCAATGCCTGGCTGAAGACCAGTTGGACGCCGGCGAACATGTTCGCCAAGGCCGATTGCGCAGCAAGACCGGCGATGACCGAGACGATACCGGCCGAGGCCAGCAGGCTGGCCCCCACAGTGCGCACCGCCGGGAAGCTCATCAAGATCGCGCCGACCGCGACGACGACTACCAGAGCGACAGCGAGCCGCTCCAGGATGAGGCCTTGCGTCCGAATGCGACGAGCGTCCGCAGTGTTCGGAATCTCGCCGCGGTGGCGTCCCAGCGCGATATCGGTGACGAAGGTGATCAGTGAGATCAAGAACCAGGCGCCGGCCCCGACGGTGAGTACCAGCATCACTTCGTTGACGCCCGACCACCAGCCACCGTCGCGCGGAAATGCGACCGCCCCGGCGATCCAGATGGCGGCGGTGATGACCACCGTACGCAGCGGGCGCCGAATGTGTGAGGCCAGGTCGTTGGGCCACTCGTAGGCACGGAAGGGGATCCTGATCACGAGGGTGAGCACCACCAGGAATGCAACTGCGATGATCACGGCCAACACCACGGCGATGGCGAACTGGGTCCAACCTTGTGTCACGGGAGACTTCCTCGACGCTCGACTTGTGTGTTGTCCACCGTAAGCACCCGACGCGTGATTCTCAGCCGTCTTGCGGGGTGAGGTCTGGTCGCTACCTCAGATCATCGGGGTTGACAGGCTCGGATTCAGGGACTTCGGCAGCTTTGGCCCAGCGATTCAGCAGATGCGGCGGGGCGGGCGCCTCGGGGGAGCGCTTCGGGGTCTGTGGGCTCACCCCGCGTGGGCGGGGACGGCGGTGCTGGACCTGTGAGTGTAGAAAACACCGCGGGCTCACCCCCGCGTGGGCGGGGACGGCGAAAGATCTCCCGCTGGTTCTGGGGGCAGCCGGGGCTCACCCCCGCGTGGGCGGGGACGGCTGCAGCCGGTTACTGCCGCGGTGGACGCTGCCGGGCTCACCCCCGCGTGGGCGGGGACGGCGGAGAGATCGCCCTGGTGCATTCCGACGACCTGGGCTCACCCCCGCGTGGGCGGGGACGGCCCGCTACTCCGGTCACCGAACTGGACTGGCAGGGGCTCACCCCCGCGTGGGCGGGGACGGCCCGCTGCCGAAGCGCATCGTCTGGAACACATGGGGCTCACCCCCGCGTGGGCGGGGACGGCTACGTTGCCAGCCTGAGCCGCACTTACTTCCCGGGCTCACCCCCGCGTGGGCGGGGACGGCGGCCCAACCCCAGGACTGCTTGCGCTGAACCCGGGCTCACCCCCGCGTGGGCGGGGACGGCACTTCAATCCGCAGAACGTCGAGCCGTCCGGGGGCTCACCCCCGCGTGGGCGGGGACGGCCCGCGACCGGACCCGTGGGGCGGTGTCCGTGTGGGCTCACCCCCGCGTGGGCGGGGACGGCGCCCAGCCGAGCCGCACCTGATCGGCGGTCAGGGGCTCACCCCCGCGTGGGCGGGGACGGCCCCACCGCTGGCAACCTGGCCCTAGGTGTGAAGGGCTCACCCCCGCGTGGGCGGGGACGGCGCGTCGCGGTTGAGTGATCTTGGCGGGCATTGGGGCTCACCCCCGCGTGGGCGGGGACGGCCTCATCCGTGCCGCGACGCGATCGCCAATCATGGGCTCACCCCCGCGTGGGCGGGGACGGCAAGTACCTCGGCAGGCTCCTCCTTCGCCAACCGGGCTCACCCCCGCGTGGGCGGGGACGGCCAGGTCGTCGACGTGTTGCATAACCGTATGACGGGCTCACCCCCGCGTGGGCGGGGACGGCCTCATCTTGGCTGCCTACCAGAAGCCACACTGGGGCTCACCCCCGCGTGGGCGGGGACGGCCCGCGGTTTTCTAGCGC
>SWCA01008892.1_pt1 | contig 67453 bp, 69 predicted proteins | sample 4692961 | NCBI WGS metagenome assembly SWCA01 (sample SAMN10267275, study PRJNA491770) | bioreactor metagenome | isolation source: DHS bioreactor inoculated with | place: Japan: off Shimokita Peninsula | reverse complement strand
TTTTTTTTCCTCTTTGTATTTCTATTTTTCCATTTACTTTTACTTCTTTATCTTGAATAATTATTTTAGCATGGCCTCCAGTAGATACAATGTCTGCTAGTTTTAGCAATTGATCTAATTTTATAAATGCTGAATCAATTTTAATTTCTTTCATGCAGCTTTCCTCCTATTTTGTGCCATCTATCTATTATATCACAAAAAAGTCTTCCTCATAGAGTATTCTTAAGGTAGACTTTTTTAACTACGTATTTCCAAGAAATTTCATACATATCACTTTCTTTTAAAAAACCCAACAATATTGTTGGGTTTATCCATTCGCTGATATTCTAACTGGTAATAATAAATATATATAAGAAGATCCATCTCCTGGTTTTACAATACAAGGACTTACATTTGTTGTAAATTCTAAATATATTTCTTCACTATCAATTATTTTTAAAGCTTCTATGAAATATCTTGAGTTAAAGGCAATATCTAAATCTTCTCCTTCTAATACAATAGGAATTTCTTCATGAACATTTCCTATTTCAGAATTAGAAGTAATAATCATGTTGTCATCTCTTATAGAAAGCTTTACTAGATTATTTTTGCCTTCTTTTGCTAAAAGTGATGCTCTTTCTATACTGTTTAATAGTTTTTTTGTATCTACTTTTACGCTTAAATTATATTCTCTAGGAATAATTTGCTTGTAGTTTATGAACTCTCCTTCCAAAAGCCTTGTTATTATCTTTGTGTTTTTTATCAAGAAAAGTCCATGCTTGTCTGTAAAAGCAATTTTAAAATTATTATCTTCTTCTGAAGATAGTATTCGATTTATTTCATTTAAGGCTTTTCCAGGTATAATGACTTTATTATTTCCTATAAAATTTTCTATTTCGCCGCTTCGTATAGCAAGTCGATATCCATCTATTGCGACTAAACTCATGTGATTATTTTCTATTTCTAAAAGTTCCCCCATCAATATTGGTTTTGTTTCATCTTGAGATATAGCAAATACGGTTTGCTTAATCATACTTTTAAATAAATCTGTTGGAAGCTCATAAAACCTATTTTCGTCTACCTCAGGAAGCTTTGGATATTCCTCGGCGGAATATCCTTTTATTTTAAAATCCGAGTGTTCACATTTGATATAGATATTATTGTCCACATCAGATTCTATTTGAACAAAAGAATCTGGCAATTTTCTTATTATATCTCCAAATAATTTAGAATCAATTACAATGGAGCCTTCTGTTATTATTTCTCCATTTATATAAGTTTCTATACCTAATTCTAAATCATTTCCTACGAGTTTTATTTTATCTTCGGTTGTTTCAACCAAGATTCCTTTTAATATTGGCATGGCTGTTTTACTGGAAACCCCTTTTTGTACAGTTGCAACTGCATTAGCCAATAGTTTTTGGCTACATATTATTTTCAATGTGGATAACCTCCTTTGAATAACTAAGACAAAAATATAGTAAAAAATATAGTAGTCATAGTAGTAGGGCTTGTGGATTTGTTGATAAGTGGAAAAATCAATGATTTTTAAAGTTTTCCACATGTTAATAAAGTGTGCATTTAAATTAAGATTTTATTAACATATTATCATATGAATAAAAAACAAAAAAAATGCCCACAATTTATCCATAGATTATTAACCATGTATTGTTGATAGTCCTTATCCTTTTAAATCAGCAATTAATTTATCAATTTTTTCTTTTAAATCCATGTTTGTTTTTATTTCAGCACTGATCTTTTCATGAGCATGTATTACAGTAGTATGATCTCTTCCTCCAAAATCTTCGCCTATCTTAGGTAGAGAAAGGTCTGTAAGTTCACGACTTAGATACATGGCTATTTGTCTTGGATATGCAATAGCTCTTGTCCTTTTTTTAGAGGTAAAGTCCTCCATTTTTATAGAAAAATATTCTGAAACTTTTTCTTTTATTATTTGTACATTTATTTCTTGTGGTCTAGAAGAAGATATAATATCTTTTAGTGCTTCTGTTGCCAAATCAAAGGTAATTTCTCTATTTGTGAGAGAGGAATAAGCGACTACTCTGATTAAGGCCCCTTCTAACTCTCTAATATTAGATTTAATATTTTTAGCGATATGCACCATTACTTCATTTGGAACAAGGATGTTTTCCATTTGAGCTTTTTTTCTTAGGATAGCCATTCTTGTTTCAAAGTCAGGAGCTTGTATATCCGTTATAAGTCCCATTTCAAATCTAGATCTTAAGCGATCCTCTAAAGTTGGTATTTCCTTAGGAGGTCTATCGCTAGATATGATGATTTGCTTATTTGCTTCATGTAAAGCATTAAAAGTATGAAAGAACTCTTCTTGTGTTCGCTCTTTACCTGCTATAAATTGAATATCATCTACGAGTAAGACGTCTACATTTCTATACTTATTTCTAAATTCTTCGTTTCTATCATCTTTTATGGAGTTAATCAACTCGTTTGTAAATTTTTCAGATGAAACATATACTACTTTTGCTTTTTTTGTATGACTTAATATATGGTGGCCTATTGCATGCATTAAATGGGTTTTTCCAAGACCAACGCCCCCATATAAAAATAAAGGATTATATGCTCTAGCTGGAGCTTCTGCTACAGCTACACATGCAGCATGGGCGAATCTGTTACTATTACCAATAACAAATGTGTCAAAAGTATATTTAGGATTTAAATTTGAATAGCTTGGAATCTCTATTTTTGTTTTATGATCTTCTTCATAATCTTTTAATTCCTCTTCATCCAAAATGAATCTTATTTTGTATTTTAGTGAAGAAATTTGATTAATAGATCCTTCTATAAGATTCATATATCGTGCCTCTAAAATTCCCTTTGTAAAATCATTTGGAACAGATAACAGTATGGTTCTATCTTTTATCTTAATTGGTTCAATAGGCTTGAAGAAGGCATTAAAACTCGCGGGAGTCAGCTCTGTTTTAATTAATTTAAGCGCATGATCCCACAAGGAAGTTAACTCCATATGATAGTCCTCCCATCTTAAAGGTTATTTAGTATTGTCCACATAATTATTAACAAATCTGTATAAATAAAACGATATTTGTAAGATAAAAACGAATAAATAAAAATTTGAGGAAATAAATAATATATATGTGGATAAATGTGCATAAGAAATAATGTGTTTTGGAAAAATAAAAAAAATTTGAATATATGTGGATAACTTTATAAAGAATATAAATGTCTCTATTTTTTAAGAAAAAACAGAGGAATTAGGATAAAATAAGATGTTATACACAGGTTTGTCCACAGTTTGTGCATAACTTTAATATTTGATTTTATTTTAATAACATTATCAACAAGTAAAATTATAATATCAAATATTCACATAAACTTCAATATGTTAATCCTAATTTATCCACAATAACAACGAGATGTTTATAAAAATATACACAGTCATATTATGTGAATGTTCGTAACCCTGTAAAAAGAGATTAGTAAATAAATATGTTTATTCATCCATTTCTATGCAAATTATTAAAAAAAATTTACATTGACAAATAAATAGAAATACTTATATAATTTATACGTGGTATGCTCACTTTTAGGTGAAGTAATATTAAATTATTTAAATAGAAAAACATTAGGGAAAGGCGGTGTCTTGGATGAAGAGAACTTATCAACCAAAAAAGAGACAGAGAAAAAAAGAACATGGATTTAGAAAAAGAATGAAAACTAAGAATGGTAGAAATGTTTTAAAAAGAAGACGAACTAGAGGCAGAAAGAGCTTAACTGCTTAGTTTGTAAGGGCCGCTTTAATGTGGCCCTTTTATGTAATTTTTAGCCTGGAGGAAAAATAATGAATTTTGTGAAGGGACAAGGCTTAAAAAAAGATGCTGATTTTAGAAAAGTGTATAAAAAAGGGAAATCCTTTGCAAATAGATTATTAGTAGTTTATATTTTAAAGAACAACCTAGATATAAGCAGAATGGGAATTTCTGTTTCTAAAAAAGTAGGGAAAAGTATAGTAAGAAATAAAGTAAGAAGACTGATAAGAGAAAATTTTAGATTAACCTCTATGGATGATAAAATAAAGACAGGTTATGATATTGTTTTTATAGCACGAGTTGCTGCAAAGGATTCAGATTTTCAATCCATACAAAAGAGTATGCTTCATTTATTAAAAAAATCAAATATGCTAAATGAATAGGAGAATGTATAGTGAACCGCTATTTCACAAAAGTCTGTATATTAGGGATAAGGTTTTATCAAAAATATATATCTCCCATAAAAGGTAAGACCTGTAGATTTTATCCTACTTGCTCTCAATATGCACTACAAGCTTTAGAAAAGTATGGATTTTTAAAAGGGTCTTATTTGTCTATAAAGAGAATATTAAAGTGTCATCCCTTTCATGAAGGAGGATATGACCCTTTAAAGTGATAGAAAAATGTTTATTTAGAATAGATCAAAAGATAACGTACTATTGTATTATAACTTAATTTACAGGAGGTTTTTATTTTGTTTGCAAAATCCTTAGGATATTTATTAAAGATAGTATTTGATATAGTTGGTAATTATGGATGGGCGATCGTATTTTTTACTGTAATCGTTAAACTCGCACTTCTTCCTTTAACGTTAAGTCAAACAAAATCTATGAAAGCAATGCAAGATATTCAGCCTAAAATGAAAGAAATACAGGCAAAGTATAAAGATGATTCCCAGAAAATGAACGAAAAGATAATGGAATTATATAAAGAACATAAAGTGAATCCCATGGCAGGCTGCTTACCTTTATTAGTACAAATGCCTATATTGATAGGACTTTTTACTGCCTTAAGAAACCCAGGAACATATGTATTTAAATCAGAAGCTGTATATAAAGCGATTGATACAAGTTTTCTTTGGCTACAAAACTTATCCAATCCAGATGTAATTATGGTAGGGAATTTTGGTGTGCCATGGATATTACCAATTATAGCTGGACTTACAACGTATATATCGTCGGCAATGATGACGCCAAAGGAGTCAAGAAAAGATCCTACTCAAGCAATGATGCTTTATTTCTTTCCAATAATGATATTATGGTGGGGTAAAAGTTTCCCAGCAGGTTTAACTTTATACTGGGTAGTAAGTAATATATTCCAGATTTTGCAGCAACAATTCATTATAAAACCCGCTAAAGCGAAGGAGTTATAAAGGTATGGTATGCAAGTACCATATTAAGAAACAATTCATTATAAAACCTGTTAAAGCTAAGGAGGAGTAGAGAAATGAAAGTTTTGGAGGTAGCAGGGAAAACTATAGAGGAGGCTATAAACAAAGCCTTAAATGAGTTAGGTGTTCAAAGAGAAGCAATAGAGGTTGAAATTATAGAAGAGCCATCTAAGGGTTTTTTGGGTATTATAGGAAATAAGTTAGGAAAAATAAAAGTAACCGTGAAAGAGCAAAGTGAAGATATCGCGAGAGCATTCATTCAAGATATCTTAGACTCCATGAATATTCATGGTGAAATAAATATAGAAAAAGAAGAAGACGCTATAAGAATAAATTTAAATGGAAAAGAAACGGGTGCTTTAATCGGAAGAAGAGGAGACACCTTAGACTCTCTTCAGCTTTTGACAGGATTAGTTGTGAATAAGCATGAAAAAGCACATGTGAAAGTTTTAATTGATATAGAAAACTATAGAGAGAGAAGAGAAGAGTCTTTAATTCGATATGCAAATAAACTTGCTAGAGATGTAGTAAGATATAGAAAAACAATCAGATTAGAATCTATGAATCCTTATGAAAGAAGGATCATTCATTCTGCTCTTCAAAATGATGCTTACGTTACCACGTATAGTGAGGGTGTAGAGCCCAATAGAAAGGTCGTTATTGCTTTAAAAAAATAAATTAGAAAAGGAACCCCCGCATATGTGTAGGGGGTTTATTTTTGGCATTTTTCTATATATAATTAAAAACTAAGGTTATAATAAATCTTAAGAATGTAATGAAGAAGAGGTGATTTATTTGTATATAGATGATACAATTACAGCAATTGCTACTGCTCCGGGAGAAGGGGGAATAGGAATTGTCAGAATCAGCGGATCAAAAGCTTTAAATATAGCAGAGGATATATTTAAAGCGATGAGTGAGAAAAGGATAAAAGATTATCCTATTAGAACGTTAATATATGGGCATATATTGGAGAAAGAAAAAATCATTGATGAAGTACTTGTTGCATACATGAAAGCACCCTATACGTATACGAAAGAAGATGTAATTGAGATAAATTGCCATGGGGGCTTTATTTCTGTAAAAAAAATACTAGAGCTTGTATTAAAAAAAGGAGCAAGACTTGCAGAACCTGGTGAATTTACAAAAAGGGCTTTCTTAAATGGAAGAATAGATCTTTCACAAGCTGAAGCGGTAATTGATGTAATTAGAGCAAAAACAGATATAAGCTATAACATTGCTCAAAATCAACTAGAGGGAAGTTTATCTTTTGAAATAAAAAGACTTAGAAATAAAATAACGGAAATGCTAGCACATATTGAAGTATCTATTGATTTTCCAGAAGAAGATGTGGAGCACATAACTTATGAAACCCTGTACAACAAATCAAAAGAATTAAAAAAAGAGATAGAAACTTTATATGAAAGTGCAGAAAGTGGAAAAATAATGCGAGATGGATTAAAAACAGTCATTGTTGGTAAACCAAACGTAGGAAAATCTTCTTTATTGAATGCTATTTTGAAAGAGTCTAGAGCCATTGTCACGGATATACCAGGAACAACAAGAGATGTAATAGAAGAATTTGTCAATATAAAAGGAATTCCGCTTAAAATAATGGATACGGCTGGAATAAGAGAAACAGAAGATGTTGTAGAAAAAATAGGCGTAGAAAGATCAAGAGAATCTTTTGAAAAAGCAGATCTTATTATGCTAGTATTAGATGCCTCTAGAGAACTTTCAAGTGAAGATATAGAAATCATGGAAAAAATAAAAAATAAAGAAGCAATTGTATTAATTAATAAAACAGATTTAGAATCTAAGATTGAGGAAGAAAAGATAAAAGCGTATATAAGAGAAAGTCGAATCATAAGAATATCTGCTGTAGAAAGAATTGGAATAGAGCAATTAGAAGAAGAGATCACAAGCATGGTGTATAAAGGAAATATTTCACAAAAATCGAGTGTTATGATTACAAATGTAAGGCACAAAGATGCCCTTGAAAAAGCCATTCAATCTATAAATGACGCGATAAAAGGAATAGAAGACCATATGCCACTTGATTTTCTAGAAGTAGATTTTAAGAATATATGGGATTATTTAGGTCAAGTAAGTGGAGATACGGTATCTGAAGATCTATTAGACACCATATTTAGAGATTTTTGTATAGGGAAGTAAAGGTGTGGGGCTAAATCATGTAAAAATAACGTTTCACACAAAGCATTTAGATTTCATGAGGTGATTGAAGAAAAGAAAAATAAAAAAACAAGTAAAAAATAGTATATATAAGTTGCAATTAAAATATTACATTGTCTATTTTCCAATAGACATAATTTCTTACTTAATATATTTATTAATGTAAAAGATTTAATGCAATCTATATAGAATAAATAAGTTGAAATATAGATGAAAGCACATACTAATATTGTAGAATGATGTAGTTTAATAGCAATGTTTATCGTGAAACATAAGGAGGAAGACTATGAATTTTAATGCTGGAGAATATGATATTATCGTAGTTGGAGCAGGACATGCAGGTTGTGAAGCCGCTCTTGCTAGTGCAAGAATGGGATGTAAAACTTTAATGGTTACTATGTCTTTAGATTCTATTGCTTTGATGCCGTGTAATCCTTCTATAGGAGGAACTGGAAAAGGCCATTTAGTGAGAGAAATTGATGCATTAGGCGGAGAAATGGGATTAAATATAGATAAAACCTTTATACAAAGTAGGATGTTAAATACAGCAAAAGGACCCGCTGTACATTCTTTAAGAGCACAAGCAGATAAATATAAATATCATAAAGAAATGAAAAATGCACTAGAAAATCAAGAAAATATGGATTTAATAATGGATGAAGTCGTAGAGATATTGTCTGAAGGAAATGTAGTAAAAGGTGTGTCTACAAAATTAGGTGCAAATTATTATTGCAAAGCAATCGTTCTTGCTACAGGAGTATATTTAAATTCTAAAATATTTATAGGAGAGGTAAATTTTTATGAAGGACCAAATGCTCTTGGTTATGCAAAGCATTTAACAGGTAGTTTAGAAAAATTAGGTCTTCGAATGAGAAGATTTAAAACTGGAACTCCTGCAAGGATTCATAGAGATAGTATCGATTTTTCTAAGATGGAAATACAAGAAGGAGATGAAAAGATTACCCCTTTTTCTTTTATGAATGATAAATTAGGAGAAAGACAAGAGCCCTGCTATTTAACAAGAACAACAGAAAGAACAAAGCAGGTTATTATGGAAAACATAAAAAGATCAGCCATGTATAGAGGAGATATAGAGAGTGTAGGACCAAGATATTGCCCTTCTATAGAAGATAAGGTAGTAAGATTTAATGACAAATTATCTCATCAAACTTTCATAGAACCAGAAGGATTAGAAACAAAGGAAATGTATATACAAGGAATATCTACGAGCTTGCCTTATGAAGTGCAGGTGAAGATGTATCAATCTATAACAGGGCTTGAAAATTGTAAAATTATGAGACCTGCTTATGCAATAGAGTATGATTGCGTAGACCCAACACAATTAAAGCCATCTCTTGAGATAAAAGGAGTGGAGAACTTATTTAGTGCAGGACAATTTAATGGAACATCTGGGTATGAGGAAGCAGCAGCCCAGGGATTAATGGCAGGAATAAATGCAGTATTAAAAATAAAAGAAAAAGACCCTTTTATTTTAGATAGATCTGAGGCATACATAGGCGTACTAATTGACGACTTAGTAACAAAAGGAACCAATGAGCCTTATAGAATTATGACCTCAAGATGTGAGTATAGATTATATTTAAGACAAGATAATGCAGACTTAAGACTTACAGAAAAGGGATATGGAGTTGGTCTTGTTTCAAAGGAAAGATATAGTCAATATAGGGATAAAAAGGAAGCACTAGAGAAGGAAATGAATAGATTAAAAACAGAAAAAATTTCCCCAAAGGAAGGAAATCCTATATTAGAAGAGATAAACTTACCTACTATAAATGTAGGAATGACTTTGTATGAATTCTTGAAAAGACCTGAATTTAATTATGAGATTATAGAAAAGATAGGAAAGGGTCCAAAAGAGGATTTAATGAAGTCTGTAAAAGAACAGTGTGAAATCATTATAAAATATGAAGGATATATTGATAAGCAATTAAAGCAAATCGATCAATTTAAAAAACTAGAAAATAAAAAACTCCCAGAAGAGATTGATTATTCTAAAATAGATGGAATTAGATTGGAAGCAAGACAAAAATTAAATGATATAAAACCTCTTTCTATAGGACAAGCTTCTCGTATTTCAGGAGTATCTCCTGCGGATATATCTGTTCTTTTAATATATCTTGAACAATTTAGAAGAAATAGAGGTGAAAACATTGAACAATAAAGAAATTTTAAAGAATGGGCTAATAGAGCTAGGGATAGAAATCGAAGATAAAAAAATAGATCAGTTTGAAAAATACAAAGATTTACTTTTAGAATGGAATAAAAATATTAATTTAACTGCCATAGAAGATGAAAAAGAAGTTTATATAAAACATTTTATGGATTCTTTATCTTGTTTAAAGGGAAATTATATAAAGGATGGAGATAGTATAATCGATGTTGGAACAGGTGCTGGATTTCCAGGTATCCCTTTAAGAGTATGCTTAGATAACTTAAATTTAACCCTATTAGATTCTCTAAACAAGAGAATTAACTTTTTAAAAGAGGTTTGTACGAGTCTTCATCTGAACAATGTAATTTTTGTACATGGTAGAGCAGAAGATTGTGGGCAAAATATTAATTATAGAGAAAAGTATGATATTGCTACAGCTAGAGCAGTAGCAAATCTCCCTGTTTTAATGGAGTATTGTGTTCCTTTCATAAAAGTTGGAGGATATTTTATATGTCTTAAAGGACCAGCTTTGAAGGAAGAATTAAATGAAGCAAAAAAAGCGATGGCTGTTTTGGGCGTAGAATTTGTAGATAAAATAGATGTATTATTGCCATATACAGACATAAAACACAATATTGTTATTTTTAAAAAAATAAAAAATACGCCAACAAAATACCCACGAAAGGCTGGTAAACCATCAAAAACCCCTATAAAATAAAAAAAGAGTGTCAAAACACTACTATATTTCCCGAGAAATAAATGAAAATGTAATATAAAAATATAAAAAAAATAGAAGGGATATGAATATTTTTGGAGAAAGTATTATTTGGGAAATAAATCGAATATTTTATTGCTTCTGGAGAGAGGGATATTATGGAAGATAGAAAAGTAATGGAAATACCAATAGATATTATAATTCCAAATCCGTATCAGCCTAGAAAGACTTTTTCTCAGGCCTCGCTGAATGAATTAAGTGAATCTATTAAAACTTATGGAATCTTACAGCCAATTACGGTTCGAAAAATAGGAGAAAGTCGATATGAATTAGTTGCAGGAGAAAGAAGATTAAGGGCTGCAAAAATTGCAGGGCTTAGAAATATTCCTGCTATCATTAATAATCTTTCCGACGAATCTTCTGCTGTTTTAGCGTTAATTGAAAACTTACAAAGAGAAGACTTGAATTTTATTGAAGAAGCAGAAGGCTATAATAATTTAATAAAGGATCATAGCTTTACGCAGCAGCAGTTAGCAGAAAAGCTTGGAAAAAATCAGTCTACCATTGCGAATAAACTTAGAATTTTAAGGCTTTCTGATGAGATAAAAGAAAAATTATTGGAAAATAATTTAACAGAAAGGCATGCTAGAGCACTTTTAAAACTACCAGATGAAGAATTAAGAATGCAGGTTTTAGAGGTTATTATCAAAAATGATTTAACCGTAAAGAAAACAGAAAAAATCATAAAAGATATATTAGAAGATCTTTCAAAACCAAAAGAACCAGAAAAGAAACAAAGAATAAAAGCTGCGCTTAATTTTAAAATATATTTGAATACATTGAAAAACGCATATAATGCAATATTAGATACGGGAATAAATGCAAAATACAAAGAAGTAGATAAGGGAGATCATGTAGAAGTTGTAGTTAAAATTCCTAAGGCTTAAGATTACTGTTATTTCAGTAATCTTTTTTTCAAAGGTTAAAGACTTATGTAAAGTTAGGGGGAACTTGCATGGGAAAAACAATTGCTATATTTAATCAAAAAGGTGGGGTAGGAAAAACCACCACCAATGTAAATCTAAGTGCTTGTATAGGAAAAAAAGGGAAAAGGGTACTTGTTGTAGATTTAGATCCACAAGGAAATACCACAAGTGGTTTTGGCATAGAAAAAAATGAACTAGAATATACCATATACGATGTTTTATTAGGAGAAGTAAATGTAGAAGATGCTATTATTAAAACAGATTTTGATAACATAGATATCATTTCGTCTGCAACAGCCCTTGCTGGAGCAGAGATAGAACTAACTGGAATAGAAAATAGAGAATTTATTTTAAAAGATATTTTATCTAATATAAATATGAAATATGATTATATATTTATAGATTGTCCTCCATCTCTAGGAATGCTTACGATTAATTCATTAACAGCAGTAGATAGTGTTTTGATTCCTATACAATGTGAATATTATGCATTAGAAGGTGTTAGTCAATTAATGGAAACCATAAAACTTGTAAAAGAAAATTTAAATCCTAATTTAGAAATACAAGGGGTTGTTTTAAGCATGTTTGATGGAAGAGCAAATCTTTCTATACAAGTTGTGGAAGAAGTGAAAAAATTCTTTAAAGGAAGTGTCTATACAACCATTGTTCCTAGAAATGTTAGGTTAGCTGAAGCTCCTAGCCATGGCAAACCAGTCATCTATTATGACCCTAAGTGCAGAGGATCTCAAGCTTATGAAGAGCTTGCAGAGGAATTTATAGACTTAGAAGAGGATGTGATATAAATGGCAAAGAATAGGTTAGGAAAAGGATTAAGTGCACTAATTCCAAATATAAATAAAGAGGAACTAAGTAAAAAAGAAATTACAAGCTTAAATATAAACAAAATATATCCAAATGAAGATCAACCAAGAAAAAACTTTGATAAAGAAAAACTTCAAATTCTTTCAGAGTCTATCAAAAACTATGGAGTCCTTCAGCCTATCGTAGTAACAAAAGAAGAAAATGGATATATGATCATTGCAGGAGAGCGAAGGTTTAGAGCTGCAAAAATAGCAGGATTAAAAGAAATTCCTGGTATTGTAAAAGAGTTATCTTATAAAGAAATAATGGAAATAGCACTGATTGAAAATTTACAAAGAGAAGATTTAAATGCAATAGAAGAAGCCCTCGCATATAAAAGCTTAATTGAAAGCTATCATGTTACACAAGAAGAAATTTCTCAAGCAGTAGGAAAGAGTAGACCTCATATTACAAATACCTTAAGACTTTTAAATCTAAATGAGAAGGTTATAAAATTGATTGAAGAAAATGAAATTTCTCCAGGCCATGGAAAAGCGCTTCTTAGAATTAGTGACGAGAACATTCAGCTTGAAATAGCACAAAGAATTGTAAAAGAAGGACTTTCTGTAAGAGAAACAGAAAATATTGCAAAGAACATATTAGAAAAAAAAGAAATTAAAAAGAAAGAAAGAAAGACAGACCCAATTCTTTTAAATATAGAAGAAAAACTTCGAAATATACTAGGCACAAAAGTGAACATATTGAAAGGGAAAAAGAAAGGGAAGATAGAGATAGAATATTATAATGAAGAAGAACTAGAAAATATACTCTCATACATGCTAGAAAGATAATTTTAGGAGGATGAATATGATATATTTAGACAATGCAGCAACTACTTTTCCAAAACCTGAAAGTGTTTATGAAGCGGTTTTAAGCTGTATGAAAAATTATGGAGCAAATCCAGGAAGAGCAGGACATAAACTCGCTTTATCCGCAGGTAGAATCATTTATGAAGCAAGGGAAAATTTATGTAAATTATTCAATATAAACAATCCTATGAATATTATATTTACATATAATGCTACAGATTCTTTGAATTTAGGGATAAAAGGGATTTTAAATGAAGGAGATCATGTTATTACTACTAGTATAGAACATAATTCTGTGATAAGACCAATAAAAACATTAGAAAAAATAGGCATAGAAAATACCATTATTCAAGCAAATGATAGGGGAGAGGTGAATCCCGAGGATATAAAAAAAGGCATAAAAAGCAATACAAAACTTATTGTCACCACCCATGCTTCTAATGTATTTGGAAGCTTAGTAGATATACAGGCTATTGGAGAGATTGCTAGGGAAATGAATCTATTATATTTAGTAGATGCGTCTCAAACAGGGGGAGTATATCCTATTGATGTAAAAAAAATGAATATAGATATGCTTGCACTTCCAGGTCATAAAGGATTATTAGGACCTCAAGGGACAGGGGTTTTATATATAAGAGAAGGAATAGAGCTAAACCAGCTTAGAGAGGGAGGAACAGGAAGCAAATCAGAAGAGCTTACTCAACCAGACATTATTCCAGATCGCTATGAATCAGGTACTCCAAATACTCCTGGAATAGCAGGCCTAAATGCAGGTGTGGACTTTATATTAAAAGAAGGCATAGAAAAAATAAGAAAGCATGAGGAAGAACTAACAGAATATTTTATTGAAGGACTAAAAGAAATACCTAGGATTAAAATTTATGGACCTCAAAATAGTAAAAAGCAAGCTTCCGTTATATCTATCAATATAGGAGAAGAAGATTCCTCTGAAATTAGTTATATTTTAGATTCTGTATTTAATATTGCAACAAGATCAGGTCTTCATTGCGCTCCACTTGCACATAAAACCATTGGAACTTTTGAACAAGGAACGATTCGATTTAGTATAGGATATTTTAATACGAAAGAGGATATAGATAAAGCATTAGAAGCATTGAAAAATATAGTAAGCGAGATAGAATAGACATAATTTAAGGTATGTCTATTTTTTTCTTCACAGAATAATTTTATTTAATCTCTCTAAGAATAAAACATTCAAATAGGTTCAAAGGGATATAATAGATATTTAAATATCATATAATATATCATTTAAATCTATTGTGCTTTCACAGTTCAATACGTTATAATGAAAAAAGAAAAAGTTAATATATTAAATATAGATAAATAAGTAAAATATAGATAAATTGTTTGGAGGATTACACATGGAAATACTTAGCTTGGGAGAGAAAATAAAAAAACTTAGAAAAGAAAAAAATCTAACCTTAAAAGAGCTAGCTGGTAATCGAATTACAGCAGCGCAAATAAGCCATATAGAAAGAGATAAATCTTATCCTAGCCAGGACCTTTTAGAGTATTTTGCGGAAAAATTAGGGGTTACCATTGATTATTTAGTAGAAAGCAAGGATATGCAAGCTAGAAAAATAAGTAGTAATTTACTTTTAAAGGGAGAAATATATATAAAAGCAGGGAACTTTGAAAATGCAAAAAAAGAAATTAATCAAGCAATTGAAATTTGCAAAGAATATGAATTAGAGGATAAATGCGGCAAATCTAAATATCTATTAGGGTTAATTTACTTTTATGAAAAAAACTATAAATTAGCAATAGATATGTTAGAGCAAAGTCTTGTATTAAATGTAAGAATATCTAATTTTGAAGGAGTAGCCCAGTGCTATTTAGAACTAGGAAAGATCTATTCAGAAGAGGAGTTTTATAAAGTAGCCGTAGATAAATTCACGCAAGGGGAAAACCTTTTATTACAGCATCATTTGAAAAATAACGATATAGAAAAAGAACTATATACCCACATGTCTTATTGCTATATTAAAATAGAAGACAATGCAAAATCTTTGCATTATGCAAAAAAAATACAAGAAATTGAAGAAAAAATGAAAAGTATAAAAGATAAGGCGAACAGCCTGTTTTTAATAGGAAATAATCTTTTAGACATAGGAAACTATGATGAAGCAAAAAAATATTTAAGTCAAGCGTTGAAAATATTCGAAGAAGAAAACAAAAGAAATGAACTAGCAAATACCCAGGTGATTATGTCTAAGATATACAATAAATTAAAAGAATATGAAGAATCTTTGGAGCATGTAAAAAAGGCATATCTTTTAAAAAGAGAATATGAGGATAAGGAACTGGTGCAGATATTATTTGAATATGTAAAAGCTTTAATTTATATAAATGATTTTGAGAATGCAAAAAAATATAGTAAGAAAGCTTTATCCATCTCTATAAAGTTAAAAGACAGAAGACTAGAATATAAGTCTTTGAAATATTATGCAAGAGTATATAAAAAAGAAGGAGATTTAAATACTGCAATAGAAAATCTTAAAAAATGTTCTTATATATTAGAAGAAACTAAAGATAAAAAAGAATTAGGGGATGTATACTTTGAACTTGCAGAAGTATATGAAAGTATATCAAAAGAAAAAGAATTAGAGTACTACACGAAGGGGATAAAGATATATAAAGAATTAGGGATTATAAACGATTAGATCCGTCCTAGGATCTAATTTTTTTAAGGTAGGAAGGAGAAGGTAATATGAAAAAAAGCAAGATGATATTGTTACCAATGATTGTAATTATCCTATTGCTCAGTCCTAAAACCATCAATCTGATAAAAAATAAAATAAATAAATCCTCTTTGAAAATAGAAGAAATAAAGGAAATATCCTTTCAATATGGATCTGATATAAGCTTTTTAAATTATAGACAAGGATTTCTGATATATGATGGAAAATCATTGAAATATATAGATAATAAAGCAGAGCGAATTTTTAGTTTAAATATAAGAATAGACAATTATAGCATAGATGTAACAGATGGGAATATATATCTTTTAGATAAAACAAAAAAAGAGATCTACATTATTGATAAAAAAGGAAGTATTGTTAACAAAATTGGACTAAAGGAAAATCCTCTCTTTGTAAAAGGAATAAAAAATAGTTATTTTTTAGTACATTATAATACAAATGTAGAGGTAGAAGGTCTAAAAATAATGAATCAAAAAGGAGAAGAGATAAAAGATATTTCTATTCCAAAGATTACAATTAATTTTATTGATGTAGATAAGGATACAGGAGGATTCTTAATTAGTGGAATCAATACAGAAAAGGATAGTTTGGTAAATGCTATTTTTTATTATGATAAAAAAGGAAATTTGGAATTTTCCGACAATATAGAAAATAAATTGTTTATAAAATCTTTATTTTTAGATCATAATATTATTTTGGTAGAGCCACAATATATAGAGATAAAAGATAAAGAATTCAAAACCAGTAGTAATTTGAATTTAGATAATGGGATAAGGGATGTTCATGTGATGGAGGATGGAATTGATGTTGTAGATAATACGGGAAAGCTTATAGCTATCAATGAAAAAGGGCAAGAAAAAGAACAATCTTATCCTATAGGAAAAATAAAAGGTGTAGAGGAAATAAAAAATGAGAGAATTGTGTATTCAGATAGAAGTATTTATTTTAGCCAATATAAACAGAAACAAGATTTCACAAAAGATATTATTAAAATCTTAGTATTAGATGATGAAAGTGTAATTGTGGTATTTAGAGGATCTATTAAGTTTTTGAGGGTGCATTAGGAGGAGGTTATGCATTTAAATTATATTGATGTAGGGATAATCATTATTATTTTCTTTTTTGGGATAAAAGGATTTTGTATTGGACTGGTTAGATCTTTATTTAATCTAGTAAAGTACATATTTTCTTTGTTTTTATGTAAACTATACTATAAGACGATAGTAGGCTATTTTTTAGAAAAAAAAGAGATTATTGAATTTACTACAAAGTATATAGAAAAGATTTTTATAAACATAGCACATCAAGATGCTTTAGTAACTCTCATTACAAAAATAGTAATAGAGGGGGTTGTAATATTAGGGATATTTTTCCTGTCCAATTTTGTATTAAGAATAGCAGTAGATATATTAGAGAAAATATTTAGAATAAAAATACTTAACATAGTAAATAAAGGAACAGGATTTATCTTTGGAAGCATGAAAGGAACTTTATTTTTATTACTTGTATTAACGCTCATTCATCCTTTTCTTGGTTTGTTTGAAAAAGAAAAGTTAATTGTAGATTTAAATAACTCTTTATTATTAAAATACTTATATATGTACAACTTTGTATTTAAATATTTTAATCATTTCATAGAAATATTCAATAAGTATAATATAAGTGGTATGCTATAATAAGACTATGAAAATATAAAGGGGGACATAGTAATGAAAATAGAAGTAGATGCAAGAAACCTTCCTTGCCCACAGCCTGTAATAAAAACAAAAAAAGCATTAGAAGAAATGAATAAAGGAATGGTAGAGACTTTAGTAGATAATGAAATAGCAAAAGAAAATATTTTAAAATTAGGGAGTGCAATGAATTGTAAAACAACCTATTACGAAAAAGATGGTGTTTTTTACATAACCCTCTCTAAAGAAGAAAATGCGGTGCAAGTAGAAAAAATGAGCATAGAATGTGAAGATTGTAATGTTAAGGTAGAAGTAGACGATAAAGTGATCATGATTTCTGGAGATGCCATGGGAAGAGGATCAGAAGAACTAGGAAAAATATTGATAAAAGGATTTATTTATACCCTTACAGAAGCAAAGCCCTATCCAAAAGCTATGCTATTTGTAAATAGTGCGGTAAGATTAACAACAGAGAATTTAGATACAATAGAAAATCTAAAGAAGCTAGAAAAAGAAGGGGTAGAAATATTATCTTGTGGAACTTGTTTAGACTATTTCAATATTAAACATAAATTGCAAGTAGGAAAAATTTCTAATATGTATGACATAGTAGAAAAATTAAAAGGGGCTGACAATAGCATCGTAATATAGACTACAAGTCCTTTGTAGTCTTATTTTTTTAATAAAGGAGAAGATATATGGAAAATATGTATATTATTGCATTTCATTCTACCCATCATGCCATACGATTTGAAAAGATATTAAAAGAATCTGATTTTAATATTAGGACCATACCCACACCAAGAGAGATTAGCGCTAGTTGTGGAATTTCTATACGATTTGAAGAAAAAGAAACAGACAGAATTATAGAAAATTTAACGATAAATAGTATAGATTATCATGGGGTCTTTAAAATTAGTAAAAACAACGGTAAAAAAGAAATTGAAAAATTAGGTTAGGAGGAAAAAGCATGCCTGTGAAATTAAATGTGGGAGATATAGTAGAGCTTAGAAAAAGCCATCCTTGCGGAGGAAATAAATTTGAGATTATGAGAGGAGGAATGGATTTTAGAATTAAATGTTTAAAGTGCAATAAACAAGTTTGGATAGATAGAGAAACTCTAGAAAAAAGGATAAAAAATATAACTGCAAAAGAATAAAAATGAATACAATAGAGAATATTCTGTGAATTGTTTAAAATATAGGCAATAAAAAATAAAAGTGTTATAATGAAATAGAACGTAACACGGAAAAGGTTTTCTTAAGGTTTTTAAATTATTTGGAGGTGTTTTTATGGCTATTAAATTTGCTAATCGTATGGACAGTTTAAAGGCTTCTGAAATTCGTGAACTTTTAAAATTGACGGAGAAACCAGAAATAATTTCATTTGCAGGAGGACTTCCAGCACCAGAATTATTTCCAGTAGACGAAATGAAAGAAGTTGCGGTTAAGGTTCTTGAAGAAGGAGGAAGACAAGCACTTCAATATGCAGCAACAGAAGGATTTATTCCTTTAAGAGAAGCAATAGCAAATAGAATGAACACAAAATTTCAAACAAATGTAAATTATGAAGATATATTAATAACAAGTGGATCACAACAAGGATTAGATTTTTCAGGAAAAATCTTCTTAAATGAAGGGGATGTAGTATTATGCGAAAGCCCTTCTTACTTAGGTGCTTTAAATGCTTTTAAAGCATATGGACCTAAATTTATAGAAGTGCCAACAGATGAAAATGGAATGATCATGGAAGAACTTGAAAAAGTATTAGCATCTACAGAAAATGTTAAAATGATTTATGTTATTCCAGATTTCCAAAATCCAACAGGAAGAACTTGGCCAATAGAAAGACGTAAAAAGTTCATGGAAATCATAACAAAATATGAGATACCAGTTCTTGAAGATAATCCTTATGGAGAATTAAGATTTGAAGGAGAAATATTACCTTCTTTAAAATCAATGGATGAAAAAGGATTAGTTATTTTCTTAGGAAGTTTTTCAAAAATATTCTGCCCAGGATTTAGAATTGGCTGGGTAGCGGCTAAACAAGAAATATTAGAAAAATATATCATGATCAAGCAAAGTGCAGACCTTCAAACTTCAACAGTAGGACAAAGAGAAGTAGCAAAGTTTATGGAGTTATATGATTTAGATGCACACGTAGAAAAGATAAAAGATGTTTATAGAGTACGTAGAGATTTAATGCTTAATACAATGAAAGAAGAATTCCCACAAGGATTAAAATATACTTATCCAGAAGGTGGACTATTTACTTGGGTAGAACTTCCTGCTGAGGTAGATGCAAAGGATGTAATGGCAAAATGTCTAGAAAATAATGTGGCATTCGTTCCAGGTGGATCTTTCTTCCCTAACGGTGGAAAAGAAAATACATTTAGATTAAATTATTCTAATATGACAGATGATAGAATTGTCGAAGGAATAAAAAGACTTGGAAAAGTTTTAAAAGAGTGCATCGTTTCAAAAGAATTAGTATAAAAAAGTTAGGAGTGGATAAAACCACTCCTATTTTATTGTAAGGGGGAGATTGGGATGAAAAATATTAAGTTGTGGGGGCTATCTAATAATAGAATTGCCACTATTTATAATTTCTATACATAATTTACAAAGAAAAGTCTAAAAATTTTATTTGACTTATTTTAATAAAAATGATAAAATCATAAAGCATGAGACTCAGACTTGTCTCATTTCTCTGCCCTATTGAATTAGGGCCGTTTAAGTCCAAAGGGAGGTGAAAGATTATGAAAAAGTATGAATTAGTTTACGTATTACAACCAAACTTAGAAGATGAAGCAAAAGAAGTTGTTTCAAACAAGGTTAAAGAAATCATTGAGTCAGCAAATGGACAAATTGATAAAGTTGATGTTTGGGGTAATAAAAAATTAGCTTATCCAATCAAGAAATTCACAGAAGGATATTACACGCTAATGAACTTTACAGCTTCTATTGATGTACCAAAAGAAATTGATAGAAACCTTAAGATTACAGAATCAGCAATTAGACATATGATCGTTAATATTGAAGAATAATAAGCTTAGATAGGTGGTGTTTTTTATGAATAGTGTTGTTTTGGTGGGAAGACTTACAAAAGACCCAGAACTTAGATACATTCCAGGAACAGGAAGACCAGTAGCCACCTTTTCAATAGCAGTAAATAGACCTTTTGTGAATAAAGAAGGAAATAGAGAAGCAGATTTCTTTAATATCGTAGTTTGGGGCAAAATGGGAGAAAATTGTGCAAACTACATTTCGAAAGGAAGACTTGTAGGGGTTCATGGTACCATTCAAAACAGAAGTTATGAAACCCAAACAGGAGAAAAGCGATATATAACAGAGATCGTTGCAGACAGAGTAGAATTCTTAGAATCAAAAGGAAAAAGTGAAAACTCAGGTAGAAATAATAATTTCGAAAAAAGTTTTGAACCTACAGGTTTAGATCCAGAAGGATTTCAAGCTTTAGACGATGATGATATTCCATTCTAGAAAAGGAGGGAAAAAGGATATGATGAATAAAAAAAGACGTCGTAAAAAAAGAGTGTGCAGCTTCTGTGCAGACAAAAATGTTAAAATAGATTACAAAAACACTGGAAAATTAGCGAAGTACATCACAGAAAGAGGTAAAATATTACCTAGAAGAATTTCTGGAACATGCGCTAAGCATCAAAGAGAATTAACTGTAGCAATCAAAAGAGCTAGAAATATAGCACTTTTACCATATACATTAGATTAGTAAAAATGGACGAGCCCTTGGGCTCGTTTTTTGATTTGAGAATTTTTCTAATAAAAAACTTTGTTCTATGGTATAATGGTATATTAAGGAGGGATAAGTCTTGAAGATAGATAGAGGCCTTGAAGTTACCAGAAATATAAAGATTATAGAATGGCTAAAAACAGAAATACTAAATAGTATAGCAATGCTTTATGATTTAATGCTAAAAGGTGCTAGATCTACAGATGAAATGGTTCAAGATGTTCTTGCCAATATCATTATGGTTACCTATTTATTAGGGAAAAGACTAGGACTTAATTTTTCAGATATAGATAAAAAAATAAAGGAAAAAATAAGAATGGCTATAGCAGAAGAACATAAAGTTGAAAAATGGTATGGAGATTTGAGCAGCCTAAAAGAGCATATAAAATTTAGGGAGTGATTGTTTTTGATCAATAGAAGCGACAGACAAAGATTAACTGAATCAGGGATTATATCAGCTATAGGAATTTTACTTTCTCTAGGGGTAGCATACATTCCTTTTCTAAGTTTGTTATTTTTTTTTGTATCTACTCCATACATTATTATTACAGCTAGAAATGGAATAAAGTATGGGGTTTTGTCTATTTGTGCATCTTCTTTTATTATTTTTATTACTACAAACTTAATTTACGTATTAACTGTTCTTCTTTTATTTTTCATTCCAGCTATATTTATTGGAGCAAGAATCTATAAAAGCAAAAATCCATTTGATGCTATTGCAGGAGGTTTTCTAGTCTCTATCATAACCATAACAATATATATAGAATTATCTTCTGCATTTTTAGGGATGAATATAATACAACAAGGAATCAATATAATAAAAGAGAGTATTGAAATGCAAAAAAATATGGTAACCCAATATGGATTATCTAGCAGTTTAGATATAAAGAAAATGGTAGATCATATTTATATGATTGTTCCTGGGGTTATTAGTATTGAGTCTATACTCATGTCTTTTTTCAATTACTATATTGCTGTATATATTTTAAGAAGAATAAAAAACGATGCACCAGATTTACCTAAGCTAAAGGATTTTACCCTTCCAGGAAATATTATATTAGGAATTGTGATGATCTATCTTCTTGCATTACTAGTAAAAAATATACCAGGAATATATTATGATACATTAACAATGAATATAGAAGTGGTATTCATGTTTATATTTTTTCTACAAGGACTAGCTGTATATAGTCACTTTTTAGAAAAGATAAAATTAAGGCAAGGAATAAAAAATTTATTTTTAATTCTATCTATTTTTATAGGACCTATATCTGTAATGGTTTCTTTGATAGGAATTTCTGATTCTGTACTTGATTTTAGAAAGATAAGAAGGTATTAGGAGGGGCTTATGAAAGATAAGCTAGGTTTTAAATTTTATTTACCTGAAATGAATATATACACTATGATCATAGGGGTATTAAGCTTTTTAGTTTCCTATTATTCTCTACATATAGGATCATTTTTTATTGTTGTTTTTTTATACTTAGTGTATTATAACTTTAAAATAAAAAGAAAAAGACACAAAGAGTGGACCGAATATGTAGAGACCTTGTCTTTGGATATAGATGATACTACAAAAAAGGCAATTTTAAATCTACCAATACCTTTATGTATTTTAGAATTTGATGGAAGCATTAAATGGTATAATAGCAAATTCTTAAATATGGTAAAAGAAAAGAATGTTTTAGACAAGAATATAGAGGAAGTAGCACCCAACCTTAATTTGAGAAAAGTATTAAATGAAGATAAAGAGCTATATACAGAAATAGATTTTAATGAGAAAAAATATACAGTAATATATCATATTGTAAAAAGTGAAGGGATAGAAAAAGTTAGGTATTTAATTCTTGTTTATTGGATGGATAAAACAGAATATGTTCAATTATTAAATAAGTACGAAGAAGAAAAAAACGTTATCGCATTAATACAAATTGACAGTTACGATGAAGTGCTTAAAAGTGCAAAAGAAGATAAATCCCCATTAATTGCAGTAGAAGTAGAAAGAAGCTTAAGTGCATGGGCCTCTAATTTAAAAGGAGCATTTAGGAAAAATAGTAAGGATAAATATACTTTAATTATTACCGCAAAAGCATTAGAAGGTTTAGAAGAAAATAAATTCGCTATATTAGATGAAATAAGAAAAATAGATTATGGCAATACCCTTCCTATAACCTTAAGTATTGGAGTAGGCACCATGGGAGAAAATCTTCAGGAAAATTTAAAATATGCTGTAAGTGCTTTAGATTTAGCTTTAGGAAGAGGGGGAGATCAAGCGGTTATAAAGAGAAAAGACAAATCTATCTTCTATGGAGGAAAATCTAAAGCTGTAGAAAAAAAGACAAAAGTAAAAGCAAGGCTTATTTCTCATGCCCTTCGAGATTTAATTCTCGATGGAAGCGATATCTATATCATGGGACATAAATATCCAGATTTAGATGCTATTGGAGCAGCCATAGGAATTTATAATATTTGTAGAATTTTAAATAAGAAAGCAAAGATTGTCCTTCAATCTTCTAATTCTTCTATTGATTTATTTATGGACAGAATCAAGGAGTCAGAGGACTACGATAATATATTTGTTACAAAAGAAGAAGCAATCAAGCATTGCACAAAAAATAGCTTGGTAATTGTAGTAGATACCCATAGACCAAATTTTACAGAATGTGAAGAGCTGCTCAAAATATGTGAAAAAATAGTGGTAATAGATCATCATAGAAGAGGAGTAGAATTTATAGATAATGCAGTACTTTTGTATCATGAAACCTACGCCTCGTCTACTTGTGAGATGGTAACAGAGCTTATTCAATATATAGATGAAAAAATGCATATAGACAAATTAGGTGCAGAAGCATTACTTGCTGGAATAACCTTAGATACAAAGAATTTTACTTTTAAAACAGGAGTTAGAACCTTTGAAGCAGCTGCTAGTTTAAGAAAATTAGGCGCAGATACAACTTCTGTGAAAAAGCTATTTCAAGGAGATTTAGATAACTATATAGCAAAAGCAGATATTATAAAAAATGCAAAGATAATAGGAAATAAAATAGCCATGTCTGTTTGCCCAGAGAGTATAGCAAATTCTCAATTGATTGCAGCACAAGGAGCAGATGAACTTTTAAATATAAAAGGAGTAAGAGCTTCTTTTGTTTTAGGAAGAGGAAAAGATAGTACTATATTTATTAGTGCCAGATCTCTTGGAGATATTAATGTGCATATATTAATGGAAAAATTAGGGGGAGGCGGACACATAGATGTTGCTGGAGCCCAATTAAAAGGGATATCTATTGAAGAAGCATTAGATAGAATAGAAGAGCTAATTATGGAATACTTAAAGGAGGTTTAAAAAATGAAAGTTATTTTATTAAAGGACATAAAAGGAACAGGAAAAAAAGGAGAAGTAGTAAATGTAAGTGATGGATATGCAAGAAATTATCTATTTCCAAGAGGTCTTGCAAAAGAAGGATCAGAAGGGAATTTAAAGGTGCTAAATGAGCAAAAGACGGCACAAAAAATAAAAGAGGATAAAGAATTTGAAGCAGCAAAAAAATTAGGAGAAGAAATGGAAAAGCTTACAGTAACGATTTACTCTAAAGCTGGAGAAGGTGGAAGGTTATTTGGGTCTATCACTTCAAAAGATATAGCAGATGCTTTAAAGAAAAAGCATGATATTGTAGTAGACAAAAGAAAAATATTATTAGAGGAAGGAATAAAAGCTTTAGGCGCAAGATATGTAGAAATTAAAATTCACCCTAAAGTAGTAACTAAAATAAGAGTAGAAGTAAAAGAAAAAGAATAAGGTATAGTTTTTGTATAGGAGGGATGAATATGGAAGATAGGGGAAGAATTCCTCCGCATAGTATTGATGCAGAGCAATCTGTCTTAGGATCTATATTATTAGATAAGGATGCAATTATCATTGTTTCTGAAATAATAAGACCTGAGGATTTTTATAAGGATGCCCATAAAGAAATATATGAAGCAGTTTTAGAATTATATAGAAAAAGTGAACCTATCGATTTAATTACCTTAACAGAAGAACTAAAAAAAAGAAACACTTTGGATGTAGCTGGAGGAATTGCTTATTTAACCAGCTTATCTACTGTTGTTCCAACGAGTTCTAATGTAAAATATTATGCAGATATTGTAAAAGAAAAATCTATTCTAAGAAAGCTTATCAAGGCTTCCTCTGATATTTTAGATTTAGGATTTACTGGGTCAGAAAAAGTAGAAAATATTTTAGAATCTGCTGAAAAAAAAATATTCGATATTTCTCAAGAAAAAACAGGAGATAATTTCAAACATATCAATGATGTATTAATGGATGCATATGATACGCTAGAAAGCCTTTATAAAAATAAAGGTGGAATTACAGGAATTACTTCTGGGTTTATTGACTTAGATAGAAAGACAAATGGAATGCAAAGAACAGATCTTATTCTTATTGCTGCTCGTCCTGCTATGGGAAAAACTGCTTTTTCTTTAAATCTCGCGCAAAATGCCGCTTTAAGAGGAAATGCATCGGTAGCCATATTTAGTTTAGAGATGTCAAAGGAGCAGCTGGTGCAGCGTATGCTTTCAGCAGAGTCTCATGTAGAGCTGAACAAATTAAAAAATGGAAATATCAATGAAGAAGATTGGCCAAAGCTTATAGAGGCCATGGGGATATTATCAAAATCAAAAGTTTATATTGATGATACTCCGGGTATAACTATAATGGAGATGAGGTCGAAATGCAGAAGGCTTAAAATAGAAAAAGGCTTAGATCTTATTTTAATTGACTACCTTCAGTTGATGGAGGGAGATTCTAAAGTGGAAAGCAGACAGCAAGAAATATCTAAGATATCCAGATCTTTAAAAATTCTTGCAAAAGAGCTAAATTGTCCTGTAGTTGCTTTATCTCAGTTATCTCGTGCTCCCGAGTTAAGGTCTGATCATAGACCGATTCTCTCTGATCTAAGAGAATCAGGAGCTATTGAGCAAGATGCGGATATTGTTATGTTTTTATATAGAGATGAATATTATCATGCAGATTCAGAAAAGAAGAATATAGGAGAAGTAATTATTGCAAAGCACCGTCATGGCGAAACTGGAACAGTAGAGCTTGCTTGGCTTGGAGAATTCCAAAAGTTTCACAATTTGGCTAGGAATATGTAAGTTAAATCCCAATATTATAAGAAGATAATATTGGGATTTACTGAATGTATAAATATTAAAGGGGGTTTTTTTATGACAAATTATTTAAATGAATTAGAAGTATTAAAAATTGCACAAAAAATCGAAGAAGAAGGATTAAGATTTTACACAGAAGCAATGGAAAATGCAGAAAGTGAAGAAATAAAAAAAATATTTGGCCTTCTTGCAGAAGAAGAAAAAGCCCATGCAAGCTTATTTTCAAAATTATATTTAGGAGCAAAAGAAAGTTCAAACAGTGATGATGAATATATTTTTGATGAGGCTACGTCTGCATATTTGAAAGCGATAAGTGATACAGCTGTATTTAATACCAATAGTCTTACAAATTCAAAAACAAAGGATGTAAGAAATTCTAAGGATGCGCTTCTTCTTGGAATACAAGCAGAAAAAGATGCAATTCTTTTTTATACAAAGTTAAATGAAGTTGTAAAATTTGAAAATACAAAAAAATATTTAAAAGAATTGGTAGAAGAAGAAAAGGGGCATTTAGAGCACTTAATGAATCTATATAAAAGCTTATAATGAAGATAGGAAGTCCTTTATTAGTTTATCTAATAAGAGGACTTTTTCTTGCTCAAATTTAATTTTAGGGGGATGGATGTTGATATTAGGTAGAGGGAAAGACACGAAAATAAGGAAGCTCACAAGAGAAGATGTGGATTATATGATGCATTGGGATGAGCATGAAGATCCTCTTTTTTTAGAGTATAACTTTCCTATAATGACAAGGGAGGAGTGTGATTTTTGGTATAAAATAAAGACAAAAGGATTAAAAAAATGTTATGCTGTAGAAAATAATGACGATAAATTAATTGGATACATATCTTTAAGAAATATAAACATATTTTTCAAGCAAGCAGAATTAGGGATAGTCTTTAATCCAAGCTATATAGATAAAGGGTATGGGACGGATGCTTTAGATACTTTTTTAAAGTATTATTTTGAGAAGATGAAGCATAAAAAAATATACTTAAAAGTAGCTGCGTTTAATAAAAGAGCATATACATGCTATATTAAATGTGGATTTAAGGTTGTGGATCATTTTTATGGAGAGTTTTACAACAAAGCTGTGGATATATTTGATAATGAAAAACATATATGCATAAGAAGTTATTTTAAAAAATCTGGGGATAAAGTATATACGTTGTTTTACAAAATGGAATTATCCACATAATCAACAAGAGATCTGTTAGTTATTGTGGATAATAGATAACCGGAGGGCAGTAAGATGAATTTAAAGACAAAAATGGAGGTTAGACTAGACGAGCTTTTATCCGCTCTTTCTCTGGCATTAGATTTAGCTGAAAATAAAAGTTTGGAGCATTCTAGAAGAACTGCTTATATAGCTTTTAGGATTGCAGACAGATTAAGGGTGTCTTCTGAAATAAAAGATAATGTATATTATGCCTCTTTTTTGCATGACATAGGCGTATCTAATATGCCCTATGAAGTCACCTTAGGGGAAATTCACAGCAATTTAATTTTAAAAAAAGTTCATTCCGATATGGGATATAAGATTGTAAAAAAATTACCTTTTGACAGCAAGATATCAGAATATATACTATATCATCATGAAAATTATGATGGGTCAGGACCAAACTGTATGAGAAAAGATGAAATACCTTTTGGAGCGCAGATTGTTTGTTTAGCAGATTATTTTGAGGTTCATCATGTAAAAAGAGATATTTCTAATCAAGAAAAAGAAAGAATGAAAGCTTTAATAAAGGAGAACAAAGGTAAAATATTTCATCCAGATATAGTAGATGCCTTGCTTTTATTAATGGAAACGGATAAATTTTGGTTAGATTTATCCGTTCATTTAAATTATGAGATATTAAATTTAATTACTCCAGAGCAAATAAAAGTAGTTACCATGGAAGAACTTCAAAAAATATCGGAGGCTTTTGCTCTCATTATAGACGGCAAAAGTAAATTTACCCATCTACATTCAAATGGCCTTGCAGATAAAGTTTATACCATGGCCAATTATATTGGATATAGCCAGGAAAAACAAATTAAGATGAAGATTGCTGGATATTTACATGATATAGGAAAACTTGCTGTTCCAAATGATATCTTAGATAAGCCAGGGAAACTAACTCTAGAAGAATTCAATGTTATTAAAGCTCATCCATACTATACAAAACTCATTTTATCACAAGTAAAAAGCTTTAAAAAGGATATTGCAAATTGGGCTGGAAATCATCATGAAAAATTAAATGGAAGAGGTTATCCAGAAAAATTAAAAGAAGATGAAATTCATGAAGAAGATGAGATTATTGGAATCTTAGATATGTATCAGGCTCTAATAGAAGATAGACCTTATAGAAGTGGTATGGAAAAATCAAAAGCATTAGGTATTTTAAAAGAAGTAGTAGATAATGGAGGATTTCATGAAAGAATATATAAATTATTAGAAGAAGTAATCTAGAAATATCTGAGAATTTTTGATATGATGGATTTAGTTGGTTTTGATTTAATAAAAATGGGAATTATATATCCTATATAAAGATTTTTCAGCCGAATATCAATTTAATAAATTATACTCTGGTGTGAAAATCTGAAACTCAAGCGAAAAATTAGGAGGGAATACTATGTTTAAAGTATCAAAAGATATGACGATTATGGATGTTTTAAAGCAAGATAGAGAGGTAGCCTATGTATTTATGAAGCATGGACTACATTGTTTAGGTTGCCCAGGTGCTACCATGGAGAGCATTGGAGATGCAGCAGTAGTGCATGGAATAGATGCAGAAAAATTAATTGCAGATTTAAATGAATACTTTGAAGGTAAGGAAAAATAGAGATTTAAATGATAAAAAAATCCATTGATTTGGGAAGCACTTATTAAGTAAGCTATGGAGCTTACTTTTTTTCTTGCAAAGAAGGAAAAACATTGATTTAAATCCGTATATTTGATAAAATTATACTCGTAGTGTTCGTTTGAATATGAATGAAGAGGTGAAATAACATGTCAACAATAGCTATTATAGGCTCTCAATGGGGAGATGAAGGAAAAGGAAAAGTAATAGATTATCTAGCGAGAAAAGCAAATGTAGTAGTAAGAGGACAAGGAGGAAATAATGCAGGACATACCCTTGTAGTTGAAGATAAAAAATATGCGCTTCGTTTAATTCCTTCTGGTATATTAAATCCAGAAACGATAAATATAATTGGAAACGGAGTAGTTTTTGATCCAAAGGGATTCTTAGATGAAATAGATATGCTTCAAAAAGATAATATAAACACACAAAATATAAAAATTAGCGATAGAGCCCATGTAATATTCCCTTACCATAAAAAGTTAGATGAATTAGAAGAAAATTCAAGAGGAGAAAATAAGATCGGAACAACAAAAAAAGGGATTGGTCCTTGTTATATGGACAAAACAGAAAGATCTGGAATTCGAATTTGTGATTTAATGGATAAAGAAGTCTTTAAATTAAAATTAAAAGAACAAATTGACAAAAAAAATGAAGTAATAGAAAAAATATATAATGAAAAAGGATTTGACTTTAATACAGTTTATGAAGAATATTTAGGATATATGGAAAAAATAAAAAACTATGTGGACGATACCTCTGTAATACTATACAATGCAATAAAAGAAGGAAAAAAAGTATTATTTGAAGGAGCTCAAGGAACCTTATTAGATGTGGATTTAGGAACGTATCCTTATGTTACTTCTTCTCATCCTACTTCAGGAGGATTTTGTATTGGAGCGGGTATTGGACCAAACATGATACACGATGTACTAGGGATTGTAAAAGCATATACAACAAGAGTAGGAAAAGGTCCTTTTGTAACAGAGCTGAATAATGAAACAGGAGATAGAATAAGAAATCAAGGAAATGAGTTTGGAACAGTGACAGGAAGACCTAGAAGATGTGGTTGGTTTGATTCTGTAATCGTAAGATATGCTACAAGAGTGAATGGTCTCACTGGAATTTCCTTAATGCTTTTAGATGTATTGAGTGGATTTGATAAAATAAAAATATGTACAGCATATAAACTAGGAGATAAGATTATAAAAGAATTTCCTGCCTCTTTAGAACTTTTAGGCAAATGTGAGCCTATTTATGAGGAACTAGATGGATGGAAGGAAGATATAAGCAGTGCTACTACTTTTGAAGAGCTTCCTAAAAATGCACAAAAATATATAGAGAGAATCGAAGAATTAACAGGAGTAAGTGTAGATATTGTTTCTATAGGACCAAAGAGAACGCAAACAATCGTTAGAAAAGAAATTTTCTAAAAATAAATTCAGTTTTAGATAAAATACAAAAAAGGGCTACTTATAGGATGGAAGTTTAGTATATAAGTAGCCTTATTTTTATACATCTAAAGCTTTTCTAAAATAAAATTATCTATAAACTAAAGTTACTTTACGAAAAAAATAAAAATTTAAAGAAATATGTTGACACATGTAGAACAAGATGATAATATATATAACTGTGAGCGGCACAAATAAGATCCATTAGCTCAGTCGGTAGAGCACCTGACTTTTAATCAGGGTGTCCCGCGTTCGAGTCGCGGATGGATCACCAATTTGGCCCCTTGGTCAAGCGGTCAAGACACCGCCCTTTCACGGCGGTAACAGGGGTTCGATTCCCCTAGGGGTCACCAATATGGGATCATAGCTCAGCTGGGAGAGCACCTGCCTTACAAGCAGGGGGTCACAGGTTCGAGCCCTGTTGATCCCACCATATGCGGCCTGGTAGTTCAGTTGGTTAGAATGCCAGCCTGTCACGCTGGAGGTCGAGGGTTCGAGTCCCTTCCAGGTCGCCAACTAAAAATCTCTTTTCATAGTGAATGATTTATCTGAATAGGTAATAACTATTCGTGGACAAAATAAATCATAGACTATAAAAGGAGATTTTTTTTTAAAACTACTGATATTGAAGGAAAAAAGAATAAAACCATGCTGGTGTGGCTCAACGGTAGAGCAGCTGACTTGTAATCACCAGCTCCAATAAAAAAACCTTAAGAATAATTCTTAAGGTTTTTTTATTTTTCCCATCTTAAATCTTTTCCAAAAAATTGTAAAACCCTAAAATGAGCAAGTATTCTAGAAATAGTTCGTTCTGTATAGGTTTCTCCTATTTTTGAAAGAGATAGATTGGTTGAAATAATCGTCTTTTTACCAGATATAATTCTTGTATTTACAATATTAAATATTTCTGTATTAGTAAAAGAATTAGTTACTTCTGTTCCTAAATCATCTATAATTAAAAGATCACATTCAAATAATAGCTTGTAATTATCTTCATTTAAGGGGGCATTGTCTTTTTTAAATTTATAAGACTCTAGTATTTCTAAGATTTTAAAAGCAGTTTGATAAATCACAATTTTTCCTTTATCTAGAAGTTCTTTTGCAATACAATTACACATGAAGGTTTTACCAAGTCCAGTTGTTCCTTGGAACAGAAGATTTTCATCATTATCTTCATCAAAATTTAAAACAAAATCATCGCAGACAGATAAAATATAAAGCATATTTTCTTTAGGAGAAATCTTTTTTTCTTCAAACTTTACATCTGAGAAGATACTAGCATCAAAATGGTTAAAGTTTTCTTTTTCCAAAATTCTAGAAAGATTAGACATTTTATACGCTTCATTTATAATCTCCTGCTTAAGGCAGTTGCATTTATTTCCATTTTCAATAAAACCAGTATCTTTGCATATGTTGCAAGTATATTTCTCTTCTAAATAGTCTAAAGGAATACAGTAAGAAGCTAATAGTTCTTTTTTTTCCTCGTTTAGATATTTCATTTCCATTTTGGATTTTTCTACAATTGTTTCTATTTCATGAGGAGAAGTCAAAACAGATTTACTTAAATGAAGACCTATTTCAAATCTTTTATCATCGATATCTTTTACTTTGGGTATTTTATCATATACTTCCTTTTTTCTTCTTTCTAAATCAAATTTATTAAAGTCTCTTCTTTTTTCGTATTTTAAGAGAATTTCTCTTAATTTATTTTCCTTCATTTTTTCACCTACTTAAACTTCTTTTTTTGATTTTCTAAAGCAATTCGCTCAAACTCTTCTGGGCTGTACTTTGAAAATCTTTCTTCAAAGTTATGAAATTTAGTTTTTATTGGTGTGGGCGCTTTTGCTTTGTTTTTTTCAACAACATATATTTTACTTCTTTCTATTTCCTCTTTTTCTACATCTTCTATGGTTTTAAATCCCTTTTCATGCCAGCTTTTTAAGATACCATCAATATACTTAATAGAAGGATTCGATGTATTGATGGATTTAGAACAAGCTTTTAGTATGATTTCTAATGGAAATTCAAAAGTATCTATCCAAGAATCCATGACCTTTCTTGCTTCTTTAGAGGGGTCAACAGAGATTCCTAACTCTTTATACACACGCCTATATAAACTAAATCTTTCAGATTTTTTTGCAAAGTATTCTTCTAAATCTTCTAAGGTATATATTTTAGCATCATACCAATTTCTTATGATTCCTTCAACATATTTTATACTTTTAATACCTCTTTTTTCTTTTGAATAAGCATAGGCACTTTTAATCATATCCATGCTCATATTATATCGATCCATAAGCTCTAATAGTTGCATTTTTTCGTTAGGCATTAAGGGCCTATTAATAATCTCATTTATCCCATTAAACATTTTTTGAATAGAAGGATTTTGATTATAAGCGATTAAATTATCTGGTGTAACTCTAGAAGAAGAACCATTATTAGTAGATAGGATATTTTCTAGATATAATTTTTTCAAATTTAAGAACTCTACAGAATAGTTCCAATCCTCATCTGTATCTTTTTTGTGTTTTTTTATAATGCCTTTGTCTTCCCAAAAATCCCAAGCAGCAAGAACATCAATCAAGGGAATATTTAAATTTTTTGCAACTGCTTTATTGGTTATATTTTCATTGATAGAAGCATCCAAGGAATATCGGTATCCTAAAAGATAAATTTTTACGTATGTACCATTAGACATTGGCATAAATATATCTATAAATATATTATCAATAGGGGTTTCTCCTAAATCAATTTCATTTACCTCTCTAAAAAACATAAAATCACCTCGAGATAATTATATCATAAGCAGAAGAGGATAAGGGTTGTAAAAAAAAGTATAATTTAAGGAGGTGTTGTTTTTGGTTGTTATTTGTAATAAAAAGAAGATGATTGTTTTATTTTCTGCTTTATGTTTCATTTTATTATTGTTCATATCTTTTAACAGATATAGCACTATACTAGAAGTATTCAAAGAAGAAAAAGAAAATGCTTTAAATGAGTATAAAATATGTGTAGAATTAGAGGATAAGGAGAAACTTTTAAAATGCAATCAAGAAGTTGCATATATAAACAATACGAATAAAAATCTAGATAAGATATACTTTCATATTTATCCTAATGCTTTTTCTAAGAAGGAGTATGCCCCTTTTGAAGAAAATGAATGGAAAGAAGCATATCCTAATGGCTTTGATAAAGGATATATAAAAATAAAAAAGGTTGCAGGAAAGAACTATGATATCTCTTATAAAATTATGGGAGAGAAGGAAGATATATTAGAAATAAACTTAGGTAATAAACTAAAATCAGGAGAAAAGACCAATATTATACTAGACTATGAAGTGAAACTTCCAAATTCTATTGGACGATTTGGATATGGAAAATATACTTTTAACATTACAAATTGGTATCCTATTGCTTGTGTTTATGATGATAGAGGATGGAATCAAAAGAGCTATGAAACAATTGGAGATCCTTTTTATAGTGAAGTAAGCAACTTCAAAGTGAATATAAGTATGCCGTCTAAGTATGAATTAGCCGCTACTGGAAAAATAGAGGATAAAACCATAAATAGGGGAAATAAACTATATAAAGTGAAAGCAGATAAAGTAAGGGATTTTGCTTTTATTATAAGCGATCAATTTCATTTCCTTTCAGAAGATGTAGGAGATACAAGAATACATAGCTACTTTTTCAATGAAAAATTGGGAAAAAAATCTTTAGAGGCTGCAAAGGATTCTTTAGAAATATTTAATACATTATTTGGAAAATATCCTTATAAAACTTATTCTGTTGTTGCATCTGATTTTTTTATAGGAGGAATGGAATATCCAAATCTAGTAATGATTGATAAAACCTTATATGAGGACAATTTAGCTTTTTATTTAGAGTATGTAATTGCTCATGAGACAGCACATCAATGGTGGTACTCAATGGTAGGAAATGATGAAATAAGCGAGCCATGGCTAGATGAAGCTTTAACGGAATACTCCACTATATTATATTTTGAAAATAAGTATGGAAAAGATGTAAAGGATAGGCTTATAAAGGAACTAAAAGTAAAAACATCTGGTAAATCCATAGAAAATGTATTTAAAGAGACAAAGGAGTTTGAAAATTCCAGAGAATATAGTTTATGTGTGTATAGTAAAGGGGCTTTAGTATTAGATGCTATAAGAAATAAAGTGGGTGATGATGTATTTTTTGACACTTTAAGGGAATACTATAAAAAGAATATGTATAAAAATGTAAAAAGCAAAGCATTTTTGGAAATGTGGAAAGAAAAAGGAATTACTAGAAAAAAAATTATAGATGGCAATATTTAACTTGAAACGTAAGGCGATTATTTGGTATAATAAGAAGGCAGTGCCTTGCGAAAGGAGATAAAAATGCATAAGATAAAAAGCATGAAGATGTTGAATAAGAAATATATGCTTCATTTTTTTGTTTTGTTTGTTACTATTTTGACTTGTAGTATGATTTATTCCTCTACTTTGTCGTATGAAGTAAAGATAGATGGAAAAAATATAGGAATAGTAGAAAATAAGAGAGAAGTATATCGGTTAGTGGAAGATATGAAAAATCAAATAAAAAAAGAATTTAATAAAGATGTAACCATTGGTCAGAACATAACCTTTAACAAAGTAAGGGTAGGAAAAGACCAATTAACATCAAAAGATGTATTTAAAGAAAATTTAGGCAAGGTAATCGATTTGAAGGTAAAGGCATATGCTATACAAGTAAATGGAAAAGATATTGTTTTTTTAAAGGATAAAAAAGAGGCAGAACAAGTTTTAAAAGAAATAAAAAATGTTAATATAAAAGAGACACAAGGAAAAGAAATAAAAGAAATAAAATTTATGGAGAAAGTTTCTATAAAAGAAAAAGAAGCAAATGTAGCCCATGTAAAAAATGAAAAAAATGCATACAATTATTTAATTAATGGAAGTGAAAGTATTCAAAAATACATAGTAAAAGATGGAGATACTATATGGGACATTGCTAAAGCCCATGATTTAAAAGTAGAAGATATACAAAAAGCAAATCCAGATATAAATATAGATAAACTAAAGATAGACCAAAAGATAAATATCACTGCCGCAAAGCCTTATGTAAATGTAAAAGTTATAGAACTTGCTTCTTATGAAGAAGTAATACCATACGAAACTCTTTTTGAAGATACACAAGCGCTATATAAGGGAGAGAAAAAAGTAAAACTACAAGGATTAGAAGGAAAGAAAAAAATAGAAGCTGAAATTGTGAAGATAAATGGAGTAGAAACAGGAAAGAATATACTAGCAGAAGAAATACTCCAAGTTCCAGAAAATAAAGTTGTTCTACAAGGAACAAAAAATAAACCAACAACCATGGCCTTTGGTGTTTTTGCAAATCCAACAAGGGGAAAACTTAGCTCTAGATTTGGTAAAAGATGGGGGAAAAGCCATACAGGAGTAGATATCGCAGCACCGAAAGGAACCGATATTAAATCAGCAGATGGAGGAACCGTTATTTTCTCTGGAACACAAAATGGTTATGGTAAATTAGTAATTGTGGATCATGGAAATGGATATAAAACATATTATGGACATTGTAGTGAGCTAGATGTAAAAAAGGGAGAAAAAGTAGCACAAGGTCAAGTTATAGCAAAAGTAGGAAGTACAGGAAGATCTACAGGAAATCATCTTCATTTTGAAGTAAGAATAAAAGATAAACCTGTAAATCCCCTGCAATATGTGAAGTATTAAAAGCTGTTGAATATTCAACAGCTTTTTTTATAATAATTAGGAAGTTATATTCATTTTTTTAAGAATTAAAAAAAGACTGTTTTGTACTATTCTGCTATAATAAAATTAACATAAATTACCACGAAATATAATCAGTTTTCCTTTGCTATTTAGGAAAAAATATATTTAGGAGGGAAGAATAATGAACAAAAAAATATTGATAGTAGAAGATGAAAAGCCTATTTCAGATATATTAAAATTTAATTTAAAGAAAGAAGGATATGATATAGAAGTGGCCTATGACGGAGAAGAAGGAATTCATAAAGCTTTTGATTGTAAGCCAGATTTAGTTTTATTAGATGTAATGATTCCCAAATATGATGGGTTTGAAGTATGTAAAAGAATAAGAGAACAATTTTCCATTCCTATTATCATGGTCACAGCAAGAGAAGAAGAAGTAGATAAGATATTAGGATTAGAACTTGGAGCAGATGATTATATAACAAAGCCCTTTAGCGTGAGAGAGCTCATGGCAAGAGTAAAAGCAAACTTAAGAAGAACAGAAATGAATCATACCACTTTGGAAAATGCATCGGAAATTATTCAATCTGGAAATTTAAGCATTGATTTAACAAAATATGAAGTAAAAAAAGAAGAAGAGATTATAGATTTAACTGTAAGAGAATTTGAACTTTTAAAATTTTTAATCACGCAAAAAGAGCAGGTTTTCTCAAGAGAACAATTATTAGAGCAGGTATGGGGATATGAATATTATGGAGATATTAGAACGGTGGACGTAACGGTAAGAAGGTTAAGAGAAAAGATAGAAGATGATTCCTCTAGTCCTAAATATATAGCAACGAAAAGAGGAGTAGGTTATTACTTTAAGGGGGAGTAAACCTTGTTTAAAAGCATACAATATAAATTAATAACCATCTATTTTTTATTGGTGTTTATTGCCATGGCTATTGTAGGAATCTACATAACAGGTGAATTTGAAAAATATCATCTTAATACTACTTCAAAAACATTAAAAGATCTTTCGAAAAATATTATAGCAGAAACCTTACTTCGAGAAGAAGACTTTAGCAATAAGGAAGAAATGCAAAATAAGATAGGAAGTGTCCTAGTACCTGGGGGATATGAAATTCTTGTAATTGATATAAAAAATGATTTTAGAATTATTGCTTCTACGAATAAAAGTAGTAATTTTATTAATAAAAAAGCATTAAAAACAAAAGAATTAAAAAAAGAGATCCTGATAAAAGCAACCGATAAATTTGCCGAAGATGATTTTCAAAGTGGACAAAATAATAAATATAAAATAAAACATATGGCCTTTCCTTATATAGATAAAAAAGGAGAGGTAATAGGGATTATTTATGGAAGAGTAGATTTAAAAAATATATATGAGCTAATCAATAATTCTGAAAAAATCCTTTTAAGAGCGACCGGAATAGCGCTCTTCATTACCATTGGATTGGGATTTCTAATTGCAAAATCCATTACAAATCCTATTAATGATCTTACAGAGAAAGCTTTGAAAATGGCAAAAGGAGATCTTGATCAGAGAGTAAAAGTAAAATCAGACGATGAAATAGGAAAATTAGGAGAAATGTTTAATTATCTTACAGGTAAATTAAAAAGTACGTTATTAGAGATATCCGGTGAAAAAAGCAAATTAGATGCAATTATTAATCAAATGGCAGATGGGTTAATTGCTGTAGATAATGAAGGATATATCATCCATGTGAATCCCAGATTCATGAAAATGATGGATTTAAGGAAAGAAAGTATAACTGAAAAAATATATGATGAAATATTTGAAAAGTACAATGAAAAATTAACGCTAAAATATATAAGAAGCAAAAATATATCTCAAGGGATAGAAGTAATAAAACTAGAAAAGGGATCTATATTAAGAGCAAATTTTGTTTATTTAAAAAATGAAGCCTTAGAAGTAATGGGATTAATTTTAGTACTTCAAGATATTACAGAGCATGAAAATTTAAATAATATGAGGAAAGAATTTGTAGCCAATGTGTCTCATGAATTAAAAACGCCCATTACTACAGTAAAAAGTTATGTAGAAACTTTATTAGATGGAGCAATAGAAGATAAAGAAATCGCTACTCAATTTTTAACTGTAATCAATGATGAATCCGACAGAATGGCAAGGCTAGTAAAGGATCTTTTACAATTATCTCAGTTAGATCATAAAAAAGTAAGCTTTAATTTTATTCAATTTGACTTAGATAATTTAATTAAAGGTATTATAAAAAAATTAGAGATTTCTTTCAAAGAAAAAAATCATATATTAAAATTAGGGTTATATGAGGATAATATTTTAATTCATGGAGATAAAGATAAAATAGAGCAAGTCGTGCAAAATATATTAACAAATGCAATCAAATATACTCCTGAATATGGTGTTATAGGGGTATATTTAAAAAAAGATAAAGAAAATGTACTCATAGAAATTATGGATAACGGGATCGGTATTCCAAAAGAAGATATTCCTAGAATCTTTGAAAGATTTTATAGAGTGGATAAAGCAAGATCTAGAGAAATGGGAGGAACAGGCCTAGGTCTTTCTATTGCAAAGCATATTATAGAAGAACATGGTGGGGATATTTTTGTAGAAAGTGAAATAGGAAAAGGAAGTGTTTTTAAAATAAAATTACCTGTGGATAAATATGTGGATATGTAACCCACTTTTAATTCTATTGTAATCGTTCTGTAATATTTTTTGTGTATAATTTATTATGGTAGTAGTATATCAATCTGCAATGAAAAAACTTTAAAGGAGGTAAAGACATGAAAAAAATAGCAGCATCTTTGCTTGTTTGTGGCATTTTGGCTTCAAATGGCATTTTTGCATTTGCGGACACTCCTTCTACAAAAATAGTAGCAAACGCCACTATTGAAATAATTAAGCCTGATTCAGATCATACCATTACAACAAATGATAAAATAGTTGTATCAGGAAAAGGAAAAGAAGGATCTACAGTATTACTAGAAGTATATGCAAAAAAAGATGGTAAATTTACATCTACACAGAAGAAAACTTTTGAAATAGGACCCATTGGATTATTTATGAGTGAGGTAAAATTAAAACCAGGAGAAAATAAAATCGTATTAAAATCTGGAGAAGAAAATAAAGAAAAAATAGTAACATACAAAACAGATGACCCTAAGGTGATACAAAAAGAGATGGAGGAAAAAATGGAGAAAATAAAAGGTACTGGCATCAATAGTATCGTAAAAGAGATTACTAATCCTCCAACAGTAGAATAATTGGAGTGTTCTATATGAATAGGGAAAAGTTTAAGACCCTTATATTGTTTTTTTCTTTTATATCTGCTATTGTATTGGTTTTTTTAAACTTTTATTCTATAAATTATGCATTTATATTTGAGGAAAGTTATAAAAATACCATCAGCGTACAAGAAACATTAAATTTTGTATTCAAACCAGAAAGAGTTCTCATTCATTTTGGTGGAGGAAAGAATACGGAAATTATAGAAAATAAAGAGGATTATTGGAAAGAATCTAAGGAAATTTTAAAAGAAGAATTAATAAAAGAAAAATCATTAGAAGAAATACCCTATGAAGAATATGAGTTAAAGAAAAATATTAAATCCATAGAATTAAAGTTTCCTAAAGGTATAAATGGAAACATAGTAAACAAAGCCATTTTACTAGAGAAATCTTCCATATCAAAAGTAGAAGGACTATCTGCAATTCTCATCCCTTTAGTAGATGATAAAAGTATTTACTTTCTAGGAAAAGGAAATAAACCCTATAGAATGAAAACTTTTGATGTGAAAAGCATGGATATAGTGAATAAATTGGAAGAAAAAAATCAGTACGTGCAATATTATACTATTCATTACATATTTACAATAAAAAATAATACACTATTGCCAGGAGATACGAATTTTTTCTATCCCGCACTGAAAGTACACAATGCTGTAGATGTAAATGATGATAAACAAATTCAAAATATAGCTAAAAATGTATTTAATGAAAAGTATGACTTTACCAATAGAATTGTTGAAACAAATGGAAGCAATACTTTTATATATGGCTACGGAGAAAAAGTATTAAGAATAAATGAAAAGGGTGTTATAGAATTTTCAAGTGAAAATATAGCGAGTAAAGATTTAAGTGTAGAAAAAGCCCTTGTTACAGCATTAGATTTTTTAAGAAAACAAGATCCTAATTTAATAAAGGATTTGTATTTATCTGGAATTTATAAAGAGAAAATAAACAATAGAAAAGCCTATAGCTTTGGTTTTTCGTCTAGCAATAAAGGATTAAACATAAAAATGCCAGACTTAAAGCCTCCAATAGAGATAAAAGTAATTGGAGAGAATATATACAGTTACAAAAATGGGATGAAAAAATATGTTTCTTTAAACCCTATAAAAGAAAAGATTATCGCACCCCAAGATGTATTGAATATAAATTTTGAACGACTCAAAAAAGATCTAAATTATTCAACAGGAGTAGAGGTATTAAAGAATTTGAAAGATGTAAGTTTAATTTATTTTTTAAAGGATGAAGATAAATTAATTCCTGCGTGGTGTATTCTTGTGGGAGAAAGAATGTATATTTTCGATGCCCATAAAGGAGAGGTTTTAAAATATGGATTGGCCCAAAATTAAAACAATTTTAATTATAGCCTTTCTTGTTACAAATACTATACTGGGTTATAATTTATATGTAAATGAATTTAAAGAAAATAGAGATATTTTTTTAAAAGAAGAATATATGCAGAATCTAAATACTTTACTAGAAAGCAAAAATATTAAACTTAATACAAAGATACCGAAAGATAGTCCTAAATTAAGCTTTTTAAGTGTACAGTATGAAGAGAGAAAATTTAAAGATCTTTTTCCAAATTCTAATCAATTGAAGGTAATAGAAAATAAAAAGATAGAATTTAAGGGAAAAGTGAATTTAAAAAAATTTAATAAAAAAGAAGTAAAAGAACAAGCAGAAAAATTTTTAAATAATCATGATTTCAATAAAGAATATTACTTAAAATATGAAATAGAAAAAGATGGATATATTGAAGTGGTTTATTGTGGGAAATATAAAAAATATTTTTTAGAAGAAAGTTATATGCAATTTACATTTTATCCTAGTGGAGCGTTTGATTTTGAAAGGCTATGGCTTACACCAATAGAAGAAAAACGACAGAAAAAAAGAGTAATTACTTCTGCTGAAGCCATTATTAACGCATTTGATGAATTTGAAAAAAATGTAAATATTGAGGAAATTAAACTAGGGTATTATTTTAAGCTGGAAGAAGATATGAATTTGAAAAAAATGAAAACCGCTACGGCAGAACCTATGTGGAGAATAAAAACAAGTAATAATAAATATTACTATGTAAAAGCATTTGATTTTTAGAGTCCTACATTATTTTAATTGCGAAAGTGCAATATAAGTAATCGTAGGACTTTTATCGTTCGTGCTAAAATTAAGTATTTGGATATTTTGAAACATGATATAATAAAAGTGAAGTAAATCAGATGAATGCTTATATGGAAGTGGGAGGAAAATTATGGACTTTAGATATCTTTCTGTATCAAGTGGTAGTAGCGGAAATTGTCATTATGTGGCGTATAAGGATACACAAGTTTTAGTAGATGCAGGGCTTAGTGGCAAGAAAATAGAAGAAAATTTAAATATTTTGAAGATAAACTTAAAAAATACAGGTGGAATACTGATTAGTCACGAGCATTCAGATCATATAAAGGGTGCAGGAATTTTGTCGAGAAGATATAATATACCTATATATGCTAATGAAAATACTTGGAATGCCATGGAAAGTAAGCTAGGCAAAATAGAGGAAAGAAACAAAAAAATTTTTACAAACAATTGTCCTTTTTCTATAAAAGATATAGAAATAAAACCTTTTTCTATACATCATGATGCTGTTGATCCAGTAGCATTTACTTTTTATAATGGGAAAAATAAAATAAGTATTGCTACAGATTTAGGGCATATATGTGATAAAATTAGGGAAAATATATATCATTCCAAGTTAGTGGTCTTAGAATCTAATCATGATGTAGAAATGCTTAAAATGGGATCTTATCCATACTACCTGAAAAGAAGGGTTTTATCTCATAAAGGACATCTATCCAATGAAGAAGCTGGAAAATTTTGCGTAGAGCTAGTAAAAAAGGGTACAGAAAAAATATTATTAGCGCATTTAAGCAAAGAAAATAATTTTCCAGAGCTTGCTTTTGAAACAGTAAAGGGAATATTAAGAGAAAAAAACATGAACATAGGAGAAAATGTAGAGCTTACTGTTTTAAAAAGGGAAGAAATTTCAAAACTATATGCGGTATAAGGAGTGAAGAAGATGAGAAGAGGAGGATATTTTTTTACAGGACTTATAGGAGCTATAATAGGAAGTTTACTGACCCTTTATATAGCACCAAATTTTATTTTTAAAGATACAAAGGAAAATACAATAGAAAAACCCAAAGCAGATGCTGCTCAAATCGTTGTAAAGGAAAATAAAGAAGGAAGTGTATATAAAGCGGTTGCTAAAAAGGCAATGCCTTCTGTTGTAGGAATTACTACGGTTACAGTAGAAAAGGATTTTTTCTTTGGAGCAAGAGAAGCTAGTGGAATAGGAACAGGAGCCATTGTAGATGAGAGAGGATATATTCTTACAAATGCTCATGTTATAGGAGATGGAAAAGCAAAAACGGTGAATGTACTTTTTTATGATGGTTCAAATGAAGAAGCAAAGGTTCTTTGGTATGATACTACTTTAGATTTAGCTATCATAAAAGTGAATAAAAAAGGACTTCCAGTAGCACAACTTGGAAATAGTGATAAGGTAGAGGTAGGAGATATCGCTATTGCTATAGGAAATCCGCTAGGATTAGAGTTTGAGAGATCGTTAACTCAAGGAATTATCAGTGGACTTCATCGAAGTATTCAAGTAAACGAATATGAGTCTATAGAGGATTTAATGCAAACGGATGCATCTATAAATCCAGGAAATAGTGGTGGACCGCTTCTTAATTCAAAGGGTGAAATTATTGGAATAAATACAGCTAAAATTCAATCTGGAGAGGGTCTTGGATTTGCAATACCAATTAATACTGCAAAACCAATTGTAGATCAGTTCATTGAAAAGGGAGAATTCAAAAGAGTTTACTTAGGGATAAGAGGTGTAAATGTAAACATATTTGAGCAAGCCATGAATACGGATTTATCTGTGGATGAAGGAATTTATATAGCAGAAATAACAAGAAATACACCAGCAGAAAAGGCAGGATTAAAGGCTGGGGATGTAATTGTTGAAATTGAAGGAAAAGAGATTAAAACCATGGGGAATTTAACAAGAGAACTTTATAAGTTAAGACCTGGAGATACTGCGAATGTTAAGATTAACAGAGGTGGAAAAGAAATGAATGTAAAGGTTAGCTTTTAGATAAATATACTATTATTTAAAAAACTTCAAAAACAGTATAACTTAAATGTTCTATTTGAAGGTTCATGATAATGTATAAAAACATGTAAAATAGTGAGTTGTGCTTTGCACAACTCACATAAAATATGAAGGAGGCCTTATGTTAAGAGTTGCCTTAAATAGGTTAATATACATAATATTTATAATCATTGGTTTTGTACTTCTTTTATATAAGCAATATTTTTTGTTTGCAATTCCTATATTTTTATGGGTAGGAGTAGAACGAATATTTTGGAAAAATTTTTATTTAGGAAAAAAACTTTTGTATAAGAAAAAATATAAAAGTGCTGTAGCACAGTTTGAAATATTTTTAAAGGATTTAGAAGAGAGGCCATGGCTGAATCAATTAGGGATGTTTAATATTGGTATATACACTCATAATTTAAGAGCAAAAGTATACAATAATATTGGTATTTCTTATCTTGAATCAAAAGCATATAAAAGAGCAGAGGAATATTTTAATAAGGCAATAAAGGAAGATGAGCAGTTTTGCCTTCCTTATTACAATATAGCCATCATTTCTCTTATAAAAGATAAAGAAGACAAGGGCAGCGAATATCTACAAGAAGCTATTAAAAGAGGATATAATAAAGTAAATTTTCAACAACTTAAAGGATATGTACATTTGAAATATAAGTTAGAAGGGATTTAAAGAATGAATATAAAGATCATTTCTGTAGGAAAAATAAAAGAAAAATACTTAAAGCTTGGAATAGAGGAATTTACAAAAAGACTTTCAAAATATTGCAGACTTGAAATAATAGAATTAGAGGATGAAAAAGCACCAGAAAATTTGAGTGAAAAAGAAATGGAAAACATAAAAAATAAAGAAGGAAATAAAATACTTTCTCATGTGAGAGATAATACATATGCCATGGCTCTTGCAATAGATGGGAAAAATTTATCATCAGAGGAATTAGCAGATAAATTAAACAATCTAAGTATCATGGGAAGCAGCAATATTACCTTGATCATAGGAGGTTCACTAGGGCTTTCCAAAGAAGTTTTAGATAGAGCAGATTTTAAACTCTCCTTTTCTAAAATGACATTTCCCCATCAGTTAATGCGCCTTATTGTTCTTGAACAAATCTATAGAAGTTTTAGAATTATCAAAGGTGAACCATACCATAAATAGGTTCGGATTTTTGTGTGAATTACATAATGGAGTGAAAGTCTACACGCTAAGATTGAAATCTATATTTATGATATTAATGGGGCGAGATAAACGCCCCATTTTGATTAAACAAGTGACTTTGTGGAATTTATTTAAAATTATTTATTGAAATACTCTTTGGTTAGATTCATGGATGCAGATAGTAGAATCATACTGATGAGGGTTCCCTCTCTTACACACAATGGCAGATGATAAGTCACAGATAAAGCGATGGAAACAATAATTGATACAATGTCTACCGAATATCTTAACCTAATGAATGATATGTTGGTGGGCTTAGATAGTGCTAAGCAAAAACTTTCCAATGGAAATGTAATCAGGTTATAGTTGATAATCATACCAACAGATAAGCCGGAAATTATTGTACCAAAGCTAATGAAAAAGAGTTTTTGAGCATAGCTATCTATGCTCAGCTCATTTAGAAGATAGTAGGTGAAAAAGTTAATCAGGATTCCAAACATGAAGACTGAAATTGCTTGTATGGTATACTTGATTTTATGGGAGAATCGGGTTAATATCATGTATCCGAGTAAAAAGATTACGTTAAATAATATTGTTACTGAACCTATTTTAATGCCCGATGCATTTGAAATAGCTAGATTCATTGAATTGAAACTGCTTACGCCTACATTTGATTTGATAGTTAAACTTATACCAAGTGCAGATAATATATAAAAGAAATAGGATTTGATTAGTCTACTTAAAAAAATCATGAGCGTTACCTTCTTTCGTGTAGATTTGTTTGATTATCAGCTGATAGAATTATTTTCTATATTAATAGTATAACGACTCGTTCTTATAAAAAATATGAGATATCTCATATCTGGAGGAAAATATGAAAAAATATTTGTTAAGGGAGCTGGATTCTGATTTAAAAAGCGAGATTGAAGGGTACAATGATGTCTTTGGAAACCTGAAATCAGAGATTGAAGTGGAAGTGTTTGATGCCAAGGAAAATATTGTGCACTTCAATAGAACTATAAGAAAATTACGGTATCTGATAAAAGGAAAAGCGAAGATTACAATGGTTCATGAAGATGGGAAACAATCTATAGTACATTTTGTTAAACCGAAGGAATATATTGGGGAACTTACTTTTTTAGGAATTGAAAAACAACCTAAGAATGTCATTGCCATTTGCGAATGTATTTGTTTAGCAATCCCTCTTGAGCAAGCTAAAGAATCATTGGTGAATGATGTGAACTTTATTTTGCAGTTGAGTCGTTACATCGGAAGTAAATTATTGAACCGTACTTGGTTTAATACCAAGAATCAAAACTATGAATTGAAAAATCGCTTGGCAGCTTATATCTTAATGTCAGAAAATAACGGTATCTACCAAGAAAGACATACTGAAACGGCTGAGTTCTTAGGGGTAAGTTACAGACATCTCCTATTTACATTAAAGAGTTTTGTTGAGGAAGGTTTATTGGAGAAACGAAAAAAAGGATATAAAATTAATAGCCCAGCCCTTCAAGTGCTCGCAAAAGACATAGATATTGATTAAAAAATTTACATGAGATAATCGGATTGGAATTTGATAGCAAGTCACAAGAAAAAAAGTCTGAAGTTAGAGAAGGAGAATTCTGGACTGTCAACACTTTGTAATACAATATTTATTCGATCATTTTAACTAAGCGATATTCTACTGGCCTATATACTTAAGAGCACTGTGGATACGCTTATTGTTATAGGCTTTGTAAGTAAAATAAGTTCTTTCGATTAGAAGGTGTTAGAGAGATTTTTAAACTTGAGAAATATGATATGGATTGAACAGAAGAATTATTAAAATCAACTGTTGTTAACATTAATGCGGAAAATCGTACCACAAATAACTGCTTTTTCTCTTTAAAGTATTGATATTACTAGTGTATATATTATATAGATAGTAGATTTAAAAAAAGCTTATGGATTATAGCGGGCTAAATAGATGCAAAAATTCCTTTCTTACATAAACATATTTGTTCATTCTTGTCAGAAAGGAGTTACTATCTTCATCTAAGCATAATTTCTTTCACTACTTCCGCAAAATCATTATTGACGTGCTTACCAAGTGTGTCATAAGTCTGTGATTTATTTTTTCTAATTTGCTGATAGAGCAGGGATCATTTGTATAAATTTTTATTTATGGATATAGATGATTTTGGTAAAATTAGTAAAATAGTGATTGATAGTGTAGACTTTTAATTTCCTATCTGTGTTAGAAATACTGGTAGTTTAAAAAATAGAAAGCTAGTGAGCTAAAAGGCAGAGCTTTCAGAGATAGAAGAATGACTTCATCAATCACTACTCTATACAAGGAGGTAATATAATGAATATTGCATTATTAGTAATTGATGTGCAACAAGCTTTTATAGGCAGTAGAAAAGGAGAGAAAGATTATCATAATACCTTTGAATACATTAACGAGACAGCAAAATTATTTAGAAAATCGAGTAAGCCTGTAATAATTATTAGAGATATTGAAGGCGGTAATGATGATTCCTATCAAAACGTAGAAGAGTTAATTGTTGAGGATGATGATATTGAAGTTTTAAAGGAATTTAGCAATAGCTTTTGGAAAACGAATTTAGAGACAATATTAAAAGAAAAAAACGTTAACTTTGTTGTGCTGTGTGGAAATGCAGCTGAGCATTGTGTATTAGCGACATACAATGGGGCAATAGAAAGAGGCTTTGGGACAGCTATGCTTCAACATGGAATCTTTGCCAATCATACAAATGGGTTAGTAGACATTTACAATAATAGGGCATTGATTTCTTATGAAGTGATTTCCTATATGCTAGATAATTAAAATTTAAGAAAAAATAGGCACTATATCTTATACATAGCGGAGGTTTAAATAATCAATATAATAACAGTTACAGTCACTTATGGTACGGTTCACCGTACCATAAGTGACTACCATGATTTAATTTCTGCTACAAAATTCTGACTTTTAATCAACTCCCTGATTGCTTCCATGACAAGCGGCTCAATGTCAGTTTTTTTGAGCATAGATTTATAGTCACAGCTTTTTCCTCTTACTGTCCGGGCCTTGCGGCACACATAATAGTAAATTTCTTTATATGTGCCGTTCTTGTTTGTCTAAGCATGTTTATTGGTATACATATTTATCATTGGCAGTTATATTATGATACAATCGTCCGATTGTTGTAATTCAGAAATCTAAATTATTTAATTCATTTTGTAAAGATAAACGGTGCAAAGCATACCATAACAAGATTCAATGCCTTTGGGTAGAATTGGTTACAAGCAAGGCCTGTCAAGGGTAGATTTTTTATTCTTCAAAGCACACAGATGCACCTGATTCTAATACACCTGCAATATACTTCGATACTTCTACATGAACAGGATTAATTAGATAAGCCTCCATATCTTCCATTGAGGAAAAATGAGTGATTAAGAGAATATCATACGAAGATTCTCCGCGTCGTATATCTACTTGAACCTGTATTCCTCGTAGGACTTCAATTTTTCCCTCCATGCTTAAAAGTACAGATTTTGTCTTTTCAATAGTTTCATTATTTCGTTCTTTCAATTTAATTAGCAAAGTGTTGATTATCATTTTTTATCCTCCAATTTTTAATGATATTATTTGTTCGGCGACTGTTGAAGCTTTAGCACTGTATGAGCGACTTGCAGCCTATTCACTAAAAGCACAATTCGATGGTTGCCCAGATAGTGGCGGCGTGTTGTCAGATTCGACCAGTTATATATTCTCGTTTCGGTAAGCTGTGAGGCGCCGGATATTATTTTATCCGATAAAAGGAATGATTTCCGTCATACTTGTCCTTTTGCCTTTACAAAGTTGATTCCGTATTCAATACGGATATGAGCAGCTTTGCCTTGACGCATTTCAACTTCATACTGGAAATCACAGCTTTCACCTATTGTCAATACTGTAGGCTGTGTCGATATTGAAGCGTGAGTGGTAAGTATTAGTTCCTTTGCGTAACCGAATAATTCCATCGCTTCTGGATTTGCATTTCTGATTAGTGTTTGGCAAAAAAACTCCAAGCGTTTCGGAAAACCGTTGAGTACGAGCCTTGGGTGCCAGCTTCTCCTATGTTTAATTCATTGCAGAAGTAATAAAATCGGCTGTACGAAAATCTCAGTATACTGATTGAAATTTTATGCTAAAATTTAATAAAAAAGTTTCTGTATAAATGTCTTTTAATTTTTCTGACAACTGTATCACCTCCCTAAAAGAAGCAATTGGAAAGCCTATAGAAATAATGCTGTTTTACGAATTCTTTCTTATTCGCCTGCCAAAACGATTTTCAGCGTGGCAATCTTTTGATCTTTCATGGTGAAATAGTAGTTAAGCACTACTGGACTTCCTTCAAAGTTTCCGGAAAGCCTAGCTGTGACAACCGTTTCCTTATTTTTTTCTGCGCCATTTATAATATCAGTTTCAACCAGCAAATCGTTATTTGCCTCTACAATATGAGTCTCTATAGCAGTTAGGCCGTGATAAGCTAATCCCTCATCATAGAGTATGGCATCTTCTGCAAAGCACTTGGCAAGAAGGTTACTATCATAAGAGTTTGATGCCTGAAAGTAAGTTTCAATAGCTTCTGGTAATTGTAAATTCATTGTTGTTATTCTCCTTTTCTTTTATAAGGTGTATTTAGATTGTTCGGATAATACTGCCGTCAATTGTATGAACTGCTCCAATAATGTACGAAGAACGGTTAGATACTAAAAAAGTAATAAGTTCAGCTACTTCTTCTGGTCGTGCAGTACGTCCTAATGGAATACCGCCAAGTGAATCCATCAAATTTTGCGGTGCGCTATCATAATCTGTATCTAAATTTTTTGCCATTCGCTTTATAGGTTCTTCTGCGGCTTTTACTTCAGTGAATTCGGGTGGGACAGTATTTACGCGTATTCCTTTGAGAGCAAACTCTGTTGTCAGTCCCTTACTGTAATTTGCGAGAGCTGCCTTAGCAGCCGAATATGCCATTGTATTTTCACCGGGAAACCGCCTCTGAATAGATGAAATATGGATGATAACTCCATGCCTCTGTTCAAGCATTGGGGAAAGTAATCCCGGATCAAGCCGAACTGCTGCAAACAAATTTGTTTCAAAGGCTAACTGCCAATCAAAATCGCTTCGCCAATTCCTCCTTTTTATGATTTTATGGCTATTCATTACCATATTTTAATTATACTGGCCATAACCTGACGACATTGGGTCAAGTTATCATTTTTATTTTTTGTATTTCCAAATAATTTCATCTAATTTGCCTTGAATCATTTGACGAATATTTTGTGGAGCTAATACTTCAATGTCTGTTCCAAAGGATAGGATATAGTGAAATAGCCATTCACTTTCCGGTAGAGAAGTCGTGACCATAAAAGAGCCATCTTGATTTCTGGTTATTTCGTTTTCGTCAAATTCATCAAACACTCGATAAGCTCCTTGAGGAGCAATCTGTAATTGCACATTAATCCATTTTTGGGAGTTCTGCTCCTTTTCATCTACTGAAAGTCCTTCCGACATTCTATCCGTAAAAAACTCCTGTGTTATTTCTATATTGGACATACGTGAGATTTTGAAAGTTCTATATTCATTTTTAGTTAGACAGAATCCTTGGAGATACCATGCGTGAACCTTGAATATGAGCTTTATAGGTTCGATCTTTCGGCTGCTTTTCTCACCAGATGAATTAAAATAAGTAAATCCAATAATCTGGTGGTTAAGAATAGTATTTTTAAGGATAGTAAATTTGCATGTTTTATTTTTATCGCTTCCCCAGGGCGATAAATCTACTCCAATCCAATTGGTCTTGCTTTTGTTAAATAAACTACTTAATTTTGAAAGCACTTTTTCAGTTTCAGGGTTTTGTGTTACGGTTAAGCTCTGTAAAGCAAACAAAATTTGGTTTTGCTCATCTTCCGAGAGTACGGATTTATTTAAGACATAATCATCAAGCAACGATATACCACCGCCTTTTCCTTGACTTGTATAAACGGGTATACCTGCCGAAGATAACATATCTATATCCCGGTAAATTGTTCTTACAGACACTTCAAATCTCTCGGCCAGTTCTTTGGCTGTAGTTATTTTTTTATTTAACAGAATATATACAATTTCAAAAAGTCTGTTCATTTGCATAATAATCACCTCAAATACATTATAAAATATATAAATTGACAATAGTATGGAATGCTATACCAGTCAAAGTAATTGTATAGTTATAAATTTATTAGTAGAATTAAATGAAATATTTTATAATTTACATTCTTTTGGAGATCCATATTGATGGTGAAACAAAAGTGACAAGCAGATTTCTTAAAAGTTCCTTGCGGCATTTTGGAGAAATCTACTTGTTGGGGAGTATCCTCAATCCCCACTGAATATACAACAAATTGTGTAGCTATGCTCACTTTGCGAGGTAAAAAAACATAGGTCGGATTAAAATGTACCCTATGTAAAGGACAATTTAAAAAAGACCACTTTATGCTATAAGATGATCTCTATATTGAGTAGGGGCCATCTTATTTAAATTCCAATGATATTTATAATTATTATAGTAATCCTGGATAGGATATGCCATATAGGACGAAAAAAACTCGCACATGTAAATTAATTTAGAGGTTTGTCATGTCTAAGACAAATAAAAGATATAATGAAGAATTTAAAAAGCAAATTATGGAGCTAATAAACAACGGAAAAAGCTTAAATGAGATAATTAAGGAATATAATATTCCAGATCCACTGTAAATAAGGGTTCAAAGACTATTCGTCTTCTGGATCTTTCAAAGCTTTGAAGAATTAGAATTATTTTTATTTGATTATGTCAATTGATACAACAATTATAGGATTCACGGATCATTAGGCTATCTTAGTCCTGCTGAATATAAAGAAACCTTCACAATTCAATCACTCAGCAAATATGACAATCCACGGTACCCGTCAAACTGCGGTTATAGGAAATGAAAAACGGCGAAAAAGCGAGCAAATCAATGATCTCAAGAGAGTTATATAAGGAGGCCAAGTTATGACCGCAGTGACGATTATTTGTATTGTTTCGGTATAGGGATTTTTTCTATGTTTTTGTTGATTAATAACGCATCGGATGATATTATACAGAAGATTGCTTTGGTATTGTTTTTGATCTTCTTCCTGGCATTTGCGATAAAAATTACTATTGATAAAATTGGCAGTGGATTAATCCCATGTAGAAAATGGGAAAAAATAATAAATATTGTGTAAGGAAAATTACCAAGATAATCTTCTTTTTTTAAAAAGAAATGGAAAGACTCTATACAAGCATTATCATAAGAACAGCTCTTTGCACTAAAAGAATAGGTAATAATTTTAGTACTGTTTATGTATTCTTTAAAAGGTTTTCTTGCTCTACTATTTTCTAATTCTTTATTACTTCGTTTACTTGTAATAAGAACTCCTATACACCTTTGAAACCTTATGAATAAGCTTAATATCGTGATCTTTTTTGTTGTTAGTAATGAATTCAAATACAGTAGTTATTTCTTTGCGAATATGCTCCTAAGATTTTTTCAGCGTTATACAGCTCTACTATCGTACTTTTAAATTCTGTTGTATATTGTTTTTTACCTCTAAACGCTTATAAATACTTCCTTATTTTATATTTTAAAGTGTTGAGCTTTTCGTATCTACAATATTGTACTAATAACAGTATGAGCATTATAGTTCTTTATTGTTCAAAATATTTCAACCGTTAAATAATGTAAGAATTAACAAGCTAAATCTTTACATGCTATTCTTAAAGTGATAGTATTTAGAATATATTAGAAAATCTAGGTAAAAAGTACTGTTTTCTAGTGTGTTTTTTTATTTTGAAGCAGAAAATTTAACCCTGTACTTTTTAAATATATATCTAAGATTGAAGGAGGTTTCATGCAATGAAAAAAATTAAACATAAAATTTTAAGCGCCATTGTACTTGCTTGTCTAGTAATATCTGCAATTCTAGGTGTATACAATATTACTTTTATTATCAACAAAGATAGAAATGAATTAGAGAGTTTTCAACGAACCTTAGTAGCTAATTATGATATTATGATTAAATATGAAGTTGAGACTGCAGTCAGCCTGCTAGAATATGCCTATAAGCAATACACGTCTGGTAAGATTACAGAGGAAGAAGCAAAAGAATTAGGAAAATCATTAGTAAAGGGCTTAAAATACAGTAAAGATGGATATTTTTGGATAGATTCCGTTGAAGGAATATTAATTGCTCACCCAGTAATTCAAGAACAGGAAGGGGCCAATAGAATTGCCATACAGGACCCTAATGGAGTAAAGCTTATTCAAAACATCATTGAGCATGCAACCAATCAGGACAATGGTGGATATACACAGTATATGTGGGAAAAGCCAGAGGATAAAGAAATAGGTAAACTTTCACCTAAAAGAGCCTATTCAAAATTATTCGAGCCTTGGAAATGGATTGTAAGTACAGGTAATTATATAGATGATATTGATGCTATTGTAGCGGCGAAAAAATTAGAACAACAAAAGGATTTAAAGCGAAATATCAGAAGTACTGCTATGTTTATATTTATTGCTATCATCAGTACCTATCTAATAGCTGTGGTATTAAGCAATAAAATTTCAAAGCCTATTCTAGAGGTGGCAAATCATATCAAAAAGGATGAAAATGGAAATATCAAAATTCAAGAAGTACATATCAATTCAAATGATGAAATAGGAGAATTAGTAACAGCTATCAATGCTATGCTGTTACAAATGAAAGAGTTTGTCGAGCGTATTAGAGAGACTTCTAGTACAGCAGCAAGCTATTCTCAAAATTTATCAAGTATTACTGGAGAAACTTCTATAGCTGTAGAAGGGGTAGCTAAAGCCATGGATGAATTAACTAGAGGAATTGAAAAACAATCATTATCTACTCAGGAGAGTTCAAGTGATTTAAATAATTTAGCCGACCAGATTAATGTAGTAGTAGATAGCTCTACAAATGTCAAAAATTATATCAGTGAAACAGAAGAAGCTGGGAAAAATGGACTCAAGAGGATTAAAGATTTGGAAAGCACAGTTTCATCCTATAATGAAAAATCAAACGAATTGGTTACTACTATTGATACTTTGATAAGTAGTTCTGAATCAGTAGGAAATATCGTTCATACTATACAATCAATTGCAGGGCAAACAAATCTCTTAGCTTTAAATGCTTCTATAGAGTCAGCAAGAGCTGGAGAAGCTGGTAGAGGGTTTTCTGTAGTAGCAGACGAGATAAGAAAACTTGCGGAAAGCACAGCTGTATCAGCGAAAGAAATCGAAAGCATTATTCAAGAAATCCAAAAGCATGTGGTTCACTTAACAGACAAAGTAGAAGATACAAAGGATATTTTCAGAAAAGTAGGAGAATCCGTAGATTATACAGGAGATGCTTTTGAAACAATCGCTTATAGTGTAAAGCATACTACTAGTGAGGTAGATGGATTACTCCAAAATGCTAAGATCATAAATCAAAATAAGGATCGAGTTGTTTCTGCTATCCAAAACATATCTGCTATTTCTGAACAATCCACGGGATTTGCAGAAGAGGTATCCGCATCTTTAGAGGAACAAACTCAATCTATTGAGCAAATTGAACAAGCAGCTAAGGAGCTAAAAGAAATGGCTACAAAGCTAGAAACAGCTGCCTATAGATTTAAGATATAAAAACGAATTATTACGCGAGCTTATAGTATCATTGTTTCATGTAGCTTATTAGAGCCGAAGTTATAGCGATATGGTGAACCATTTCCATGAAACCCTTTTTTATTTCGATAATTATGGAAATAAAAAAGGGTTTTATTTGATTAAGATCAAAAAATATGTTTCAACTGGAATGGATGATTCAAATGTTATTGATTAGGAGATAATTTAGAACAAGGCATATCCGTGCAAAGAAAAAAATCAACGCGTATCTTTTAAATCACTATTATTAAAATATATAGTTATAGAATGTTGACAATACAAATAATAGAATATACAATAATGTCATAAATTGATTGGATTAAATTAAATTTGTTTAAATTATTATTTGGAGAGGATAAAATGTCTAAATACGATAAAATAAAATTAGAAAATCAAATATGTTTTCCATTATATGCTTTATCAAGGGAAGTAATAAAGCTATATAAACCAATACTTGATAAGTATAACCTAACATATACGCAGTATGTGACTATGCTAGTGATATGGGAAGAAGAAAAAATTGCATTTAAGGAATTAGGAAAAAGATTACATCTAGATTCTGGCACACTTACTCCAGTAGTGAATAAACTAGCGTCCATGGAATTGCTTATCAAATATAGAAGCAAAGAAGATGATAGAGTCGTTACTGTAGAGATAACAGATAAAGGAAGGGAACGAAAGAAGGACATACTTGAAGTTCCAGATAAAATGTTTTGTAACTTTAAAGGGAATCATGAAGATATTATTATGCTTAAAAAATACTTAGATAAAGTTTTAAAGGAAGTGGATAAAGGATGAAAGTTAAATTCTCTGTAGGATTTAACTTTATATTTTAATAAAAATGATTGGATCAAATAAAATTTATATAAATTGAATTATAATATAACTAAAAGGAATGAGTAGATATGAATTTTTATAGTTTTTCAGCAAGAGATATTAATGGACAGGAAGTAAGTACAAAGGAATATAAAGGAAAAGTAGTTTTAGTTGTTAATACCGCAAGTAAATGTGGCTTAACGCCACAATTTAAAGATTTAGAGGCTTTGTATCAAGAATATAAGGATAGAGGGTTTGATGTGCTAGGATTTCCTTGCGATCAGTTTGCCCATCAAGATCCTGGTAATAATGAAGAAATAAATCAATTTTGTCAGTTGAACTATGGGGTGACTTTTACTATGTTTGAGAAAATAGATGTAAATGGAAAAGGTACGCATCCTTTGTATGCGTATTTGAAGGATAAGGCTAAAGGTGTATTGAGTAGAAAAATAAAATGGAATTTTACTAAGTTTTTAATCGATGCTAATGGAAATGTGATAAAAAGATACGCACCTATAGTATCGCCATTAAAAATTAGAAAGGATATAGAAAAACTATTAAGTAAGTAAATTCAGATATGGTTTTTGCAGGGAGTGGGAGGTGATTATCTATTATAGAAATAAGGTTATAGGCATAGAAATAAAATGATGCAATCTAAACGAATATTTTATAAAATGGAGGAGGATATTAATGAATATTTATGACTTTACGGCGGAGAAGATTAATGGAGATATGGTGTCTTTACAAGATTATAAAGGAAAGGTTGTATTAATAGTAAATACAGCGAGTAAGTGCGGTTTTACACCACAGTTTGATGATTTACAAAAACTATATACTCAATATCATGAAAAAGGGCTTGAAATTCTAGGGTTTCCATGTGGTCAATTTATGGATCAAGAATTTAGTGACAATGAAGAAATTAAATCTTTTTGTTCTATAAATTATGGCGTAACTTTTCCCATCTTTAAAAAAATTGATGTGAATGGGAAATTTGCTCACCCATTATATAAATATCTAAAAGAAAACACACCATTTAAAGGCTTTGATATGCATAATCCCGCTAATAAAATTCTAGATTTAATGCTTCAAGAAAAGTTTCCGCAATTCACCATAGGAGATGAAATAAGATGGAATTTTACAAAATTTTTAGTTGATCAAGAAGGGAATATGGTTGAACGATTTGAATCTGCAGTAGATCCTATGGAGATTGAACCGTATATTCTTAATTGCATGAAGAGGAATAAATAAAACTTGGCTTTTGCCAAGTTTTTTTAAAGTAATAACTAAAGATAGGGGATTTTTAAACTTGAAATAAAGTTGCAAATAAAGCTATATTATGATAAAGTAAAATTAGTTGCATTTGCAACTAATTTTTAATAGAGAAGATATTTTGAGAAAAGAATCTCTTGAAAAATATCTATGATGTTAAAAAGGATATAAATCTTTTATTGAAGATAAATTTTTTACAGAAATAGTTGACTTATCAACTAAGGAGGGCGAAATATTGAAATCAAACATTGGACGATTGGTATCCATTTTACATCGGCAAGCACAGGTATATATTAATAGCGCTTTAAAAGAGTTTGATATTACTTCAGCGGAGTATGCTTTTTTACTTCATTTATATAGGAAGGACGGAATTACACAAGAAGATTTATCCACTTATTTATCCATTGATAAATCTGCTACAGCGCGAGCAATAAGGTCTCTAGAAAAAAAAGGATTTATTGTAAGGAATAAAGACGATGTAGATAGAAGATGTAATAGAGTTTATCTTTCAGATAAAGCAAAGCAGTATAAAAGTGAAATAAGACAAAGAATATGGCGATGGAGTGATTTTTTAACAGATGAGATGGATGAAGAAACAAAAAATATAGTTATATCTGCGCTAGAAAATATGGTAAAAAAAGTAGAACGTACAAATTTGAAACAAAAATTGGAGGAATATTAATATGCAATACGTAAATCCATTAGGAGAAGAAAAAGTGTTAAAGCTTTTGATAAAATTTTCCATACCTGCCATGGTGGGTATGATGGTAAATGCTTTATATAATATTGTTGATAGAATTTTTATTGGAAACAGCAGTGATTTAGGGTCTAATGGATTGGCAGGAATCACCATTAGCTTTCCAATAATGATCATCCTTTTGGCTATAGGAATTTTATTTGGTGTAGGAGGATCAACCTTATTCTCTATAAGATTAGGGGAACAAAAACAAGAAGAAGCGGAAAATGTCCTTGGCAATGCATTTTCATTATTGATTATTGCAGGGCTTATATTCATGGTTTTAGGACAGACTTTTTTAAAACCTTTATTATATTTGTTTGGTGCCAGTAAAACAGTATTGCCTTATTCTATGGAGTATATGAGAGTTATCTTCTTCGGAGCAATTTTTCAGGTAGTAAGCATGGGGATGAATAATTTTATTCGAGCGGATGGAAATCCTAATATAGCAATGCTGACTATGTTTTTAGGTGCAGGAACAAATATTTTATTAGATCCTATATTTATTTATATTTTAAAGATGGGTATGACAGGAGCTGCACTTGCTACTATTTTAGCTCAGTTGATTTCTTGTATATGGGTTGTTTCCTATTTTATAGGAAAGCGCAGTAGAAATAAACTTAAGATAAAATATACGAGGATTAGAAGACATATTATTACTCAAATTATTTCTTTAGGTCTTCCTGGATTTTTGTTACAGCTAGCAAATAGTCTTTTAAATGCTATACTTAATAAGAGCTTGTTTATTTATGGGGGAGATATAGCCGTGTCAGGAATGGGAATTATAAATAGTATTCAGACATTGTTGTTAATGCCTATTATTGGTATTAGGCAGGGATCTCAACCTATTATTAGCTTTAATTTTGGAGCAGAAAAGAATAATCGAGTAAAAGAAGCTGTGAAGCTTGCAATAATAGGTGGAACAGCAATAGTGGTGGTGGGATATATTATAATCAGATCATTTCCTGGACAGATGATTGCTTTGTTTAACCGAGAACCAAAGCTATTGGAATTTGGTAAACATGCATTATTAACTTGGTTCTTATGTGCTCCAGTGATTGGATTTCAGGTTATTGCCTCGAATTTCTTTCAGGCTATCGGAAGGGCTAAAGCTGCTACATTTTTGACTCTTACAAGACAAGTTATTCTTCTTATACCAGCAATAGTTATTTTTTCGAGATTTTGGGGAATTAATGGATTATTATACGCAGCGCCTTTTGCAGACTTATTTTCCGCCCTATTAACAGGGATATGGTTTTACTATGGAATAAAAAATTTAAAGGAAGAGATAGACGAAAGAACGTTTCAGTCCAAAATACCGAGAGTGTAGTAATTATTATTATCATGAATTGTAGTAAATCTACTAATAATAATTACAAGATAAAAAAATTTTTTAGTATAAGATTCAGTACTGCATTAGTTTAGGAAATAATTATCATAGAAATAAATATGAAAAAGCAGATGTTTCAGCAGTTCCAAACGGTTATGTTGTTTTGATACAACATAACCGTTTTTTTATTAAAAAAATTTGAGACTTTTTAATTTCCTTTACAGTCTAATAGGTGAAGTTTAAATTTAAGTTAATAAATAAGAAAGGAAGTGAAAATATGGGTATAAGCTATAAAAGTAAACGAAAGCTAAAAGAGAGAGAAGAAAGATTCCTTTCTTTAATAAATGATAATCAGGATAAATTGTACAAAATTGCATATAGCTATGTGAAAAATAAAGATGACGCGTTAGATATAATCCAAGAATCCATATATAAGGGCTATATAGCATATGATAAAGTAAAAAAATTAGAGTATGAAAAAACATGGATAACGAAAATTGTAATTAATACAGCAATTGATTTTATAAACAAAAATAAAAAAATAGTGTCTATGGATACGCATTTTATTGGAAATATAGCTGATTCTCAGATAGATCATGTTGATGAAAAATTGGTAGTCGAGCATGCTCTTGATAATCTAAATGAAAAGCAAAGAACAGTGATAATATTAAAATATTTCGAGGATATGAAGTTAGATGAAATCGCTGAGATACTAGATGCACCCATAAGCACCATAAAGTCCATACTTTATAGAACCCTCAAAAAAATGAAGATTGATTTAAAGGAGGCGGATATAGATGAATAGTGAAAAATTACTAAATTTAAAAGAAGAATATGAACAAATAGAAATTCCTTCAGAACTTAATACAGCTATACAAATGGGAATAGAAAGAGGAAGAGAAGAAATAAATGGGAGAAATAAGAATGTAAATGTAGCATTAAAAATATGTGCTAGTTTTATCATCGTATTAACATTATTTACAGGAGGGATAAATATGTCAGCTTCTTTTGCAGATGCATTAAAGCGTATCCCCGTTATAGGAAAACTAGTAGAAGTTCTTCAATTTACAGAGGGAAAATCTGACGGTGGAAAAATAACAGATGGAACAGATATAAGTAGTATAGATTTAACTGAAGAGAGCGGTTATGACAATATTGTCATAAATTTTTCGCAAGAGGATGTACTTCAGGGAAATGTAGGAGCGTTTAATGTAACATATGAAGAAAATCCATATACGATGTCTTTTGCGATAGGTGGAGCGAGAAGTATTTCTGCAAAAGAAAATTTTAAAAAGATATTAGAAAGTAAGCTTGTAAAAGATGTATATACAGTTATAACACTTGATGATTCTTTGATTAGATTTGTTATTGAATTTGAAGGTCCCGTAGAATATGAAGTGAGAGAAATGAAAGAACCTGCAAATATAGTGATTAGTTTAAAAGAAGATAAAAAGTCCATGGAAAAAAAGATGTACTCATTAAGAACAAATTCTTATCCTTATGGGGAGTCTCTTGGAATTTTAGAAGAGAAGCTTAGTGCTATAAATACAACAAGAATTCTAAAGGATGCTGAGAGTATGTATTTTGTAGAACTTCAATTGTTTGAAACTAAAGAAGATGCATTGCATAGGCTTAATGAAATAGCAAAGTTGAGTGAGGATTCACTTTTTATAGAAGAAAGAGTTGGAAATGAAAGTCCGAAAAACTATCCGGCTAAGATGGAATCAGAAGATATTCATGAAACCACAGACAATAGTTTAGGGCAGTTAAGGGAGGATAACAATACTATTGAAAAATCATCCTTATATCCTGTATCTATTAAAGAAAATGAGGAATATTATTATGGAAACATAGAGATACTTGATAAAGGGCTAAAGATATATAGTGAAGATATAAATAAAGGAGTAGAATATTATTTTCAATATAAAGATATTAGACTTACTAAACTACATGGAGAAGCTTCATACAAATTAAAAATTGAAACAAACAATAAGGTGATAATTGCTTCGGGTGTATTTTCTGATTTCTTTGAAGAATTGGAGAGGTACACTCAAATTAAGGAGTAGTAGTTATAAGAATAAGTCTTAAAGATAAGTGAATAATAAATATCTGTATAAAAAAGAGAGGGATATAAAATGAAAAAATTTACAAGTATTTTACTAATGATTTTATTCATGATGAGTCTGCTAGGATGTAGCCAAAGTAATGAATCTAATACAAAAAAAGAACAACAAGATGCAACTACTACTATTGAAGACAATGCTGATGAGAATATAATAAAATTTAAATCAGAGGAGATAGACTTTTCAAACGTTACTTATCAAATATCTGAATCAGCTAGAGATGAAAAATTAGAAAAGGCTATTACTAAGGCTTTAGAATATGACAAAGAAACTAATGGAGCAATACGATATTATTATAATAGAATTGATCTTAATGAAGATAAAAAGCCTGAAATCTTTGTATACTTAATAGGACCTTATGTATCTGGAAGTGGTGGCTCTACATCACTTATATTTGAAGAAAATGAAGATGTGTATAGATTAATTTCAAGAATTACACTTGCACGAAATCCTATTATTGTAAGCGATAATAAAACTAATGGCTGGAAGGACTTGATTATGTACGTATCTGGAGGAGGAATAGAACCATTTTATTCTCAAATTAAATTTGATGGGAGTAAGTATCCAATTAATCCATCTGTTCAACCATCAGTAGAGGCAGGAACAATCATTAAAGGTAAGGCGATTATTGCTGATGATACACTAAAAAACATGGGTATAGAATTACAATAATATATAAAGGAACTACAATATCATAAGTAACAGTGTAGATAATGACCATGAAATAGCTTTCAATTAGGTTGAAGGCTATTTTTTGTTTTTTTATAACTACGATTTTCTCGAAAATTTAGTATTTGCAATATACATGGAATGATAAGTTTTGACTATACTATTAGGGAAATGCACAGGTAAAACATGGATGTCTCAAAGACTATTTGAGGAACATAAAATTATCTATGAATTTTTTCAAATACCCATTGACATTAACGCTACGTAAAGGAGTATTATTAACTTAGCAGGAGGTGAGATCATGGAGTACACAGTGCAAAAGCTATCCCAAATGGCAGGTATCACTACAAGGACATTGCGATATTATGATGAAATTGGAATTCTTAAGCCGGCAAGAACTAATTCATCAGGATATCGGATTTATGGGCAAAAAGAAGTGGATCGATTACAACAGATTCTTTTTTATAAAGAGCTGGGTGTAAGCCTAGAAAGTATCAAAGATATAGTAACGGCACCTACCTTTGATGAGATAATTACACTGAGGGAGCATCGTGAAAAACTTCTTGAGAAAAGAGCACAATTAAACCAGTTAATTACGAATGTTAATAAGACTATTGCATCAAAGGAAAGGAGCATTATGATGAGCGATAAAGAAAAATTCGAAGGCTTTAAGAAAAAGCTAATTGAAGATAATGAAGAGGAATATGGTAAAGAGGTTCGTGAAAAATACGGTGATGAAATTGTTAACAGATCAAATAACAAATTGAAGAATATGATTAAGGAAGAATATGACGAGGTTACCAAACTTGGAGAGGACGTAATTGAAACACTTCACGCAGCATTTAAAACGGGAGATCCAGCAGGTGAGCTAGCACAAAAAGCAGCAGATTTGCATAGACAATGGTTAAGTTTCTATTGGGATGAATATTTCAAAGAAGCCCATGCAGGAATAGCCCAGATGTATATGGATGATGAGAGATTTACTGCTTACTATGACAAAGAACAACCAGGAATGGCTGAATTTCTAAGGGATTCTATCCTTATCTACACTGGAATGAAAAAATAATATAAAAACAAAGGAGAAGAGATTGGCTAAGTTCAATTGCTTCTCCTTTATCCTTTTTAGTTATAACTAAAGAGGATAAAAATTTGTTATTGTAGCTTTCAAAGTCCCTTTTCCGCTGTTAATATATATATGTTGATCAGATGCTGAGAAATTTATTGCATCATTGGGATTTAGTGTATACGTGTTATGATTTATTATTAAGGTTAATTCGCCTTCTAACAGCATGATATACTCTTCTGATTTTTTAGAATGCCCCACCGATGTATAGGAATAGCCTTCATCCAATTCAATTTGGAAAAGTTCAAAATTACGATAGGGTGTATTAGGATAGTAAAAATATACTCGATAATGCCCTTCTTCAGCAATCTGAATTTCAGTATTGCTTTTCTTTATAATGAAAGTGTCTTGCTTTTTTTGTTCAAGTAATGAAGTATAAGGAACTTTTAATCCGTTGGCTATTTTCCATAACGTGTTTATAGTTGGATTAGTATCACCTTTTTCAATTTGAGATAGCATAACTTTACTAATATCACATAATTCAGCAAGTTGGCTTAAACTTAAATTTCGTTCAACACGAAGTGTTTTTAGATTTTGTGCAATAATAGAACTTATATTCATTAAGGTATAACCTCCTAAAATATATTGACAATAATAATTAACGAAAGTAAAATATAATTAACGTAAAATATATTTTACTTTCGTTAATTATTATATAATATCTATTAAAAGTATACAAGAAGGATGAGGAATATTTAATTTAAAGGAGGTTATTATTATGATAACAAGAGAAGAAGCATGGAGTTTACTTACTGAATACAACAAAGAAGCATTTCATATTCAACATGCTTTAACCGTTGAAGCTACCATGAATTATTTTGCAAAGAAATTGGGATATGAAGATGAAGCAGATTTTTGGGCTATAGTTGGACTACTTCATGATTTGGATTTTGAAATGTATCCAGAAAAACATTGTAGCAAAAGCCAAGAGATCATGAGGAAACATGGTGTGGATGAAAAATTAATAAGGGCAGCAGCCAGCCATGGATATGGACTTTGTTTAGAAGAACAACCTAAACCAGAGCATCAGATGGAAAAAATATTATTTGCAGTGGATGAACTTACAGGATTGATTGGTGCAGCTGCAAGAATGCGCCCATCTAAGAGTGTTATGGATATGGAACTATCAAGTCTTAAGAAAAAATTTAAGGATAAGAAATTTGCAGCTGGATGTTCGCGTGATGTAATTAAGCAAGGAGCAGAAATGCTTGGTTGGGAACTAGACAAATTGTTTGAAGAAACCATTTTGGCTATGCGTTCTTGCGAGGAATATGTAAAGGATAAAATGAACCAGTGCTAGAAAGCACTGGTTCTATTTTTATCTTTTCCTTATAGATCTATTTTTTAAATTCATTGATGAACTCAAGAACAGCTTCTTTTTTAGTAGCCCAGGAGGTAATTAATCTAATAGCAGAATTAGTATCATCTATTTTTCTCCAAATATAAAAGCTAAATTTCTTTTCTAATCTTTCGATTAGTTTATTTTCTAGAATTGGGAAAATTTGATTAGTTGGAGAATCTATCAAAAAATTACAATTAGCTTCTTTTAAACCGCTAGTTAAAAGATTTGCCATTTCATTAGCCTGGCTTGCAAGTTCAAAATAAAGATTATTTTCAAATAATTCTTCAAATTGAATCCCTAAAAGTCTTCCTTTAGCAAGTAGAGCGCCTTTTTGTTTTACATGATATCTAAAATCATTTTTTAGATCTTCATTTCTTATAACTAACGCTTCACCAAGAAGGGCTCCATTTTTTGTTCCACCAATAAAAAATGCATCTGTAAAATTACACATATCTGACAATGTTAGATTAGCTTCTTTAACACAAAGAGCAGAACCTAATCTTGCACCATCTGCGTATAAGATAAGATTATTAGACTTACAAAATTCACTTAAATTTTTCATTTCTTCTTTGGTATATACTGTTCCTAGTTCTGTTGGATTAGAAATATATACAAGTTTTGGTTTTACAACATGTTCATTTACATGAGAATTTAATACTTCTTGAATTTGCTTAGAAGTCATTTTTCCATCCTTTGAATCTACTGCAATTACTTTATGGCCAGCATATTCAATTGCTCCAGTTTCGTTAACGAAAATATGACCTGTATTGGCAGATATACATGCTTCATGAGGTCTTAAAAAAGCTCCAATTGCTATCAGATTTGTTTGCGTTCCTCCAGATATAAGATGAACATCAATATTCTGATTTCCGACTAGTTCTTTTATTTTAGAAATTGCATTATTAGTATGCGTATCATTCCCATATCCTTCTTCTTGCGTCATATTTGATTCTATTAAAGCATTTAGAATTTTTGGATGAGCACCTTCTGAATAGTCATTTTTAAAGCTGTACATGGTAATCCCCCTTTATAATTGTTTTCTAATCAAACTCTAGCAAAAGAGAGTGAAGATAATTGTTGTAAATATCTATATCTTTAATTATTTATAGTATAAATAAAAATAGAGAAAAGTCAAATTATTTTTAAAGGTCCAATATAGAAATCACCAAAAGTGTAGGAGTAGAAGTTGAGAATTATGAGAATACATCTTAGGGCATGATAGCAAGAACATTAGTGAGAAGAAAGTAGGCCATATTTACACATAGAGGAAGAATAGGATTCTTGAAAATGACTTATCAATATATATGAGGGACATGGATGATGTCTTCAAAATACGAGGTGGACTTAAGATGAAAATGGAATCAAGGCAATAATAATATTGCCTTGATATTCTGAATTATTTTGATAAATTTACTGTAAACTCGTCACCAACTTTCTTAAAATCATTGCATAGCTTATCACTTTGTTCAGGAAATTTAACCGCATAAGGAGTAAGATATAGTTTTGTTGCATTTTTGTCAAGATTTTCATGAATAGTACTTAACCGAAATAGTCCAGTACTAGCAGTCTCTCTACCTGCATAAAATTCAATTTTATTGTTTAAATCATCATGTCCTCTTATTTCTATATCATAATCCGTGTCTAATGCTAATTCATCCCCATTAGTTTTAAATTCAAAGATCCATGGACCCTTCTTTGTTTTCTCATTCACTAGTACATCTGAGAATAAAAGTTTTATATTTAAATCTCCATTAAAACAAAAAAATTTTACTAATAAAGTTTTTAATTTTAAGAACATATATAATTATATTAGTGATAAATAGAAATATATAAAGGACATGGAATGATAAAAACGGAAAATAAGGGGAGCCAGGATGAAACAAGAAGAGAAAGGTATATGTACGGGTCGTGATATAAGATGTAGAAAATTGATGGATTACATTTAGATATTGAAGATCATAAAAAATTAAGAATATGTATTTTGGATTAATTTATACTTGTACCTATGAATATATACAGATATATGATACATTGTTATTAAATGAAGCGAAAGGTAATGGGAATTTTGATCTTAATTCATGAACTAAAGGAATAAGCTTGAGGGGAGGAAGGGATATGAATACAAAATATGTTGTAATTATTCAATGTGATATTGCACATAGAAGATGTAGTGGGTTTGCTTGTACGAATGTTTTCTATAACAAGGAAGCAATGTTTGCGCGTTATGATAAAGAAACACAGTACATTTCCTTTACCTGTGGTGGATGCTGTGGAAAAAGTGTAGCAGCAAAATTAGAGCATTTTGCTAAAAAATCTCGAAAAGCGAATAATATAAATAAGGATGATGTTGTTATTCATTTATCCTCTTGTATGGTAACAGATAATCATCACTATGATAGATGTCCTCATGTTGACTATATTAAAAGCATTATTCTAAAAAAAGGATATAAAAACATTATTGAGGGATCTTATTTAAGTAAAAATGCAACAAAGAAAAGAGAAGAAGGAATATATAATTCGTATTAATATAACAGCGTAAAAATAAAACTATTGCTGGCTTATCCTAAGTGTATTATTATATTGAATAATTCGAATGATGTAGATAAATATTGAAATAAAATATAGGTAATAAGCATGGGAACGAATAGTTTTATTCGAGGAGATGGAAATCAGGTTCTTTTACTTATACTATCAGTAAACATCAAGATTTTACAAGTAGTACAAAAATAATTACATAAATTTGTGAAGAGTTACAAGAAGGGGAAGCATAAAAGGAACAAAAAATGTAAGGATAGTACCTGTTATTAGGGCAACAAGCCCTAGTTCTATATCAATGAATTTAGTGACTGGAACAAGCATAGTGTCCATATTTCCTGCTGCACCGCTAGCAATAGGGCTACCTTTACTAATTTTCATTAAAAATGGTAGAAAAAGAACGGTAAGAAATTCTCTTGCAACATTAACAAGAAATCCATAGGCTCCTGCTTCAATACCAAATTTTTCAGTTAAATAAGCTCCTGTAATGCTGTAATAACTCATACCGCCAGCAGATAAAGTGGTAATATAAGTGGGTATATCTAATAGGATGCCAGAAATAAATCCACCTATTAAGCTGCCTATAACAATAGCTAAGGGAATTAAAATAATCTTCCAGCCTAAGACAAGAACATACTGAAATATATCTTTGTTCATCCCAAAACTAATTCCTACTCCTATATAAAGTATAATTAGAGAAAATAAGAGGGTATCCTCCAATAGGAATAGTTGCTTCGAAGAAATGAATAAATAGCCAATAATAATTCCTAAAATAATACAGCAAGGAATAATCCATATAAGAGGAGAATTTGTTTTTTCTTCTTCCATGTTCATTTCTTGAGTAATGCTAATATTTTGGGAAGCTAATTTTTTT
>SWCA01001677.1_pt1 | contig 68228 bp, 62 predicted proteins | sample 4692961 | NCBI WGS metagenome assembly SWCA01 (sample SAMN10267275, study PRJNA491770) | bioreactor metagenome | isolation source: DHS bioreactor inoculated with | place: Japan: off Shimokita Peninsula | reverse complement strand
AACCTTCCTGTGTACCGGGAGGCCCGTTCTCTTCCCTCTGATGGCGGCCATATTGATCGCTCTGGCCGCATGCAGTGAAACGAATTTTAAACCTCCTGTCGTGCCGCCTTCTGCTCGTGATACGACACGCATGCGACCGATCCGAGTCGTCTATGAAGGAGAGCAGATCCACGATAAAGAATGGCTTCGCACCTTTGCCGTTAGCCGCCTCTTCTCGCATCGGGCGACGAATCGCAGCGGTTCGTTTGTCGATATCGTAGGGCCGTCTGTTGCATCGGCATTGCAAGGGAGCGATTACATCGTAAACGAGGAGGCCGACGACGTTTTGAAAATCGTTCTTTTCGAGCGAGAGCTTCAGTGGTATCCTCCGCAAGAGTTTATACAGACCGTCAGGCCGCATCGACGGGGTCGTTATCTCGTTCATCTGAAAATTCAGGTCACATACGCAAACGGTCAGCAGTGGGACTTTTCCCGACAGGTGGAGGGCGAGGCCTTTCCGGGCGAGCAGCTGCCGCGTATCGAATCGGTCGTCGAGGGATTGCTGGGCGAGTTCCTGTGGGGAATGCTCGACCACCTGCCGCCGGCGCGCAGAACGGTTCCGTGAAACCGGGAACAATGTGGACATTTCTTGCCCTGGCCATCCTGCTCGGGGCGCTGGGTCAGATTCTCATGAAAATCGGAATGAAGCAGGCCGGGCCCGTTCCTCTGCATGATGGAACGGCGGCGCTTGTCGTTTATTTCTTCAAAGCGCTCACTTCGCCGCCTCTACTTGGCGTCGTCGTCTGCTACGGACTTTCCATTCTGCTCTGGCTGGCCGTGCTTTCCGTGCAGGATCTGAGCCTTGTGCGTCCGCTCATGTCCGTCGGCTATCTGCTGACGTTGATTTACGGGATTTACAGCGGCGAGACGGTCACGTGGGAGCGAATCGGCGGCACACTTTTGATTACAGGCGGCGTTTTTCTGCTCGTCCGAAGCGCCTGAACCTGTTACGTTCGGTGTATGAAAGCACTGACCGATTCAGAAATCCGTGCCGCTCTGACAGATCTGCACGGCTGGCGTTATGAAGGAGGCCGACTGCGTGCCGAATTCCGCTTTTCGGATTTTGCGCAGGCCTTCGGCTTCATGGCTCATTGTGCGATTCATGCCGAACACCTGGACCACCACCCGGATTGGAGGAACGTTTACAACAGGGTGGAGGTGGAGCTTTATACCCATGATGCAGATTCCGTTACAAGCCGTGATCTGCACCTGGCCCGTCTGATGAGTGAAGCGGCTGCTCTATCGCTGGTTCATACGTAAAAAAAACCGGGCATTGCCCGGTCCTTTTTCTGATCAGCGTCGTGCCGCCTTCTTCGAGGTCTTCTTGCCGGTCTTTTTGGCTGCCTTCTTAGCAGTCTTTTTCACGGACTTCTTGACCGCCTTTTTCGCCGCTGTGCGGGCGGACTTCTTCGCAGTCGTCCGCGAACCGGCCGGTCCCTTCCCGCCCATCAGCTCTGTCGGATATTCGGCCAGGGCCTCTTTTACCTGCCGGCGGACCTCCGTCTGATTCCACTTGAGTAAAGGCGCTGCAAGCTGTGCAACGGCAAGCAGCTCTTTCTCGGTTGGCAGGCCGTAGGTACCGAGCGCAATGCGTCGCCGGATGATGTCAGATACGGTGCGCGCACCTTCATGCTCGACGGAAAAAAGCACCTGAGCCATGATATCTTTCGTCGGGAAGCGATCCGAAACGGGCTTCGCAAGCGCTTTCTTCTTGTGAACGTATTCGAGGATGCGCGTATGTTCGGTACCATACATCGAGATAAGATGCCGGTGCACCTCGGGTGAGATGCCCTCGGTTGAGAAGTTCTTCAGGCTGAAGTCGATATAGATGTCGTCGGGATTGCCGAAGCCAGGAGATCCGAAAAGCGGTAGCTCGCCCGTGTTGACGTTCATTACGTTGCCCGGATCGGGCAGCTTCGATAACGCAAGCGTCATCACATCTTCGCCAAGCTGGCGCGATGTCGTCCATTTGCCGCCGGCGACTGAGATGAGGCCATGCAGGCCCTTCGATTCATGATCGAGGATCTCATAGCGTCGCGAAGCCTTGTAGGTGCTCTTGCCCGAAAAGATCAGCGGTCTGATGCCGATGGGAATATCGACGATCATATCGCGCGTGAGCGGAGCGCCGGGTAACGTATCGTTGATGTCTTCGAAAAGCTGATCGAAATCGTCCTGACCGGGGCGCAGCTCGTCGGGATGCTTTGTATACGGTCGATCGGTCGGGCCGATGAGCGAGAAGCCCTCCCACGGAACGACGAAGAAGTGACGACCGCTGCGTGTGCGGAAGAGCACGGCGTTGTTATGCTTGAAAAGCGGCTTCGTAAGAAAGTGGATGCCTGTCGAGCGAGAGAGCTTCGTTTCGGATTTGCGATCGGCAAGGCCGAGTACGAGATCCATCCAGGGGCCCGAGGCGTTGATGGTTATACCTGCGCGGATCGTCGCCGTCTTTCCGGTGATCGTATCGCGCACTTCAGCGCCCTGCAGATTGCGTCGACCTCCGGCCTCTTCTACGATGAAGCCCGTAGCTTCGGTGTGGTTATAGAAGACGGCTCCTTTCTGTAAGGCCGATTTTAAGAAGGCCAGGGTAAGGCGCTCGGGATGAAGGCTCTGGTAGTCGTAGTAAAGCAGCGCCCCTTTCGCAATCGATGCAATCATCGGATCAACGGCCTGCACCTCACGCTCTGAGAGTGAAACGGAGCCCGGGATCTGATGCCCTTCGGGTACGTCGCGATTGCGGTCATACGAAAGGGCGTCATACATATACAGGCCCGTTCGAAGGATGAGCTTGCCCGGCTTGCTCCACGGCAGAACGGGAATCATAAAGGGCAGCGGCTTCACAAGATGCGAAGCGGCCAGGCCGAGGATGCGCCGCTCGGCAAGAGACTCGCGCACAAGGCCGATTTCAAAGTTCTCCAGATAACGCAATCCGCCGTGGATCAGCTTCGACGTAGATGCCGACGTCGCTCCGCCAAAATCGTTCTTTTCGACAAGGCATACGGAAAGGCCGCGCTCTGCGGCTTCGCGGGCGATGGCGATGCCCGTAATGCCGCCTCCGACGATCAGAACATCATAACGGCCGGAACTCAGTTCCTTTCCAATCTGCAACATACGGCGACTCCAGTTTTGTATAGAGGGCGTCCCGGGATCATTTTGAGACGCTATCTGAATTAAAGAATGATTTGCACGGATTTCTCATCCGTGCAAGCAGAAATGAACGCGGGCCCGCTTTTCAGGCCCGGCTTTTTACGGACGTTTCTTGATCAGAAGCTTGCGCTCGATCTCGAAAATCTTCTCGGGGATCTTCTCTTTGCCGAGATCCTTCTTGTTGTTCTCTTTGATGAAGAGGTCTTCGCCGAACTTCTGAACGGCTTCCATGGTGAGCATGTTCTTCACGCCGATCAGCTGGATGTGAACGATGCCCGTTCCGGGGATCGGACCGTCTTCTGTCTTCAAAATGCGCGAGATCGAACCAACCGTATCGCCGGCGAAGGCAGGCTGCGTATGGTATCCCTCGGTATAACCGAGATCCCAGAGCATGTTTTCTGCCGTATCACGGCTTGCAAGGCCGGCCAGCCAACCGAAAACGAGGCCGCCGTAAACGATGGGCTCGCCGCTCATCGGTCCGGACTGTGCTTTTGAATAGAGACGATCATAATGCAGCGGATGTGTGTTACCGACGCGATAGGTCCACGGCATATGCTCGTCAGAGATCGTACGCATGTTGCGGTGAACGTAGATCTGCCCGGCTGCAAAGTCTTCGAAGTAGGTATTGCGGCCCGTATGCTCGATCACATCTCTGTTCAGCGTCGGCAGCTCAGGTAGCTCGATGACAGGCTTGCTCTGCTCGGGGAACGTCGCATCGGGCGTGGAGGCGATATTCGAGCTGGATGCGGGTCGATCGCCTCGCGGCGGAACCATAATCTTGCGCTCATACTGAAGAACGGGCTGGCCGTTCTGGTTGGTGCAGATGGTGCGCACGTGCACGATGCCGGGTTTGTCCCCGCCGCGGGCCTTCTTTGAGAGAACTTTTGTTCGCGAACGCAGCGTATCGCCCGGATACACGGGCTTCAGGAAGGTAACATCATAATAACCGAGATTGGCCATCGCCTTTTCGGAGTTGTTCTGCACTCCGAGAGACAGGGCGATGTTAAACACAAGCAGCGGCGAAACAAGCATGTCGTTAAACCCGTGCGCCTTCGCATAAGGAGCGCTCAGAAACAGCGGAGCGGCTTCATGGAAGGTGGTCGCATACTCCTGAGCGAAGCTGTGCGAGATCGTAAAGGCGCGGGGATGCACGTAGAGGTCGCCGTCGACGAAATCCTCAAGGAACCGGCCGTACTCTTTTTGAATGATAGCATCTTTCTGGAAGGGAACGCTGCCAGCGATCTCCTCGATGCCTGGTGCCTGTATGTTTGCCATATAGGTCAGGCTCCGAAAGCGAAGCGTGAAAGCAAGCGCAAACCGGGGGCGGGCAGGTGCGTCAGAGGAATCTCTTCCAGTGCTCGGGCAGTTTATCGCTAAAAGAGCCTTTTTTAGAGGCTTCTTCACTAACAGTAAAGGCAAAAGGATTCAGGAACTGACGTCTCCAGAGCAGACGTCGATCGACCTCTGAAAGCTCAGCCTCGTCACAGACTGCCTGCCAGTGTTCCTGAATTCCAAAAATCAGCCTGTCGATGGTGGCTATTGCCTCTTCCCGTGACAACAGGAACTGTGCTGCTGCGCCGATGCAGACGTCAAGGCGACTGAATCGGTTCTCGCCCTGAATCAGCATAGCCTGTGTCGCTTCATTGCCTGCACGCGGTTGCGGACATAGATCGTAGGCGGGCGTTAGCTGAAGGGTCGTGCCGTTCCAGAAGGCCGCATGGTTGCGGGCGTGATCGTCTGTGTTCCCGCAGAGGATGTTAAAGATGAGACGTGCGAAGAGTTCTCGCAGTGTCGCTTCAGGAGACCCGAAACGATGGCGAATGATTTCGCACAATGTTTCGTAGCTTGCATAGCGTGCCATCATCTCATCAAGCTGTAGCAATGTGAGAGCGGAGAGCATCAATCGTCGCTGCCATCCCTTTGATGTATGCAGTCGATCGAAGCGCCGGATCAAAAGAACATCTTTGCCTGCTGCCTTGACAAGACGAACCTGCGCCACATCAAGGCCGAGTCGGTCGGCCATGCGCATGGCGACAAATTCAGCCTTAACGAAGTTCATGATATCCGTGCTGCTTGAGAACTTTGCGATGTACCTTTCGGAATTCGTTTCGATCAAGGCCTTGGGCCGGGCTCCTCCGATTGAGGTTCCGTGTTGTAAGGCCTGCACAAGATCGGGAGATAGAGGTTTGCCCTGTTCGATGCGATCGGCCGATTCAAGAAGATCTTCAAGCGTAGCCGGACCGGCAAGACGGGGCACGTACTCCGTCGCAGACCTCTGAAAGTCAAGAGCTCCCACGCGATCAGAACCTGATTCCAGCATATAAGTGATTTCGTTGAGCTGCATCGTATCGTCCGATGCGCCGACGATGCGGTTCAGTATAACGCGTCTGCCCCATGCATCCGGAGAACCATCGCGAAGGCATCCGGGTATGGACAATCCGTTAAAAAGGGGCAAGAATCCCTTCTGTAGTGGCAGCTCGCGATCATCGAGTGGAATGGCATCGGGGCGATCAAGATAGCTGCGGCCATAGTGGAAAAGCAGCCGTCTGTCGGACTGTTCTTTCAGGCGACCGACGACGACGGGCTCCAGAGCGCCAGGCAGCCATGCCCATACAAAGGCCTCTGTCGGGGCGTTAGAAGTCATCGTCTACCTCTTGCAGTTTACCAGCTCGAGGCTGAGGCAGGAGCGCAATCATTTCGTCTGCAAGGCGGTTGCGGGACTGCAATTGCTCTCGATCGGCATGAAAGAGCGGCAGCTCAAGCAGGGCAGCCAGTTCAAAGGCAACACCGATCTCGCAGCGAGGATCGCCTTTTTCAATGCGTTGCAGCAACCCTCGAGAAATCCCGGCACGCCTGGCCAGCTCCTGGGCCGACATGCGTCTTTGCAGGCGAGAGATGCGAATCAAGCGACCGAAAAGCGTTAGAGCTTCGGTTGTATAGCGGGAGTAAACGCGTTCTGCCGGCCGGCTCATGATTCAAGGTAGAAGGAAGTCGAGAGCCCGGCAAGCAGATTTGATTCATGATTGGAGCATCATACTATTTTTTGATTCATAATTGGAGCAATTTTGGCTTTGCTATGCACACCACTCAGACTTTTGCTCAGTCGGGTGTCATCAGAGACAACGATGGGCAAAAGAGTTCGATTTCTCAGGAGGCGGAAGCAGGTGAGTTTGTTGTAGGTTTGCATGTAGCTGCTACTCAAAGATTTGTTGCCACCAGGCCGACTTTTCAGGATGCTGTAATCAGAACGTCGTAGAGACGGTCCGGGCACTTCCTATCCGGAGTGCTGAGATCGTCTCTGCTGTCCGTGGCCCGAGGCCAAACCTGGAGGAAGTGATGAGTGCAACGTATATTCTGGGCGGAGCTCAGACTGACTTTTCGAGAAACTGGACGAAAGAAGGAAAAACCTTCATGTCCATGCTGCGAGAGGTTGTGGATGACGGACTGGCCGAGGTCGGTCTGGACTATGATGAAATCATCCGATTGAATAAAGAAAACCGAGTCGCCGTTTTCGTCGGCAACTTTGATGCAGAGCAGTACGCAAATCAGGGCCATCTGGGCGCCTTCCTGACCGAGGTTCATCCGGCCTTCTACGGTGTTCCGGGCGCCCGCTACGAAGCAGCCTGCGCATCGGGGTCCGTTGCCCTTGATTCTGCAAATGCAAAGATCCGCGCCGGAGATTACGACGTAGCGATCGTTGTCGGCGTCGAGGTCATGAAATCTGTGAGCTCGATGGTTGGTGGCGACTTCCTCGGAACGGCCGCTTATTATGAGAAAGAAGCGAAAGGCGTTAGCCTGCCGTTCCCGAAGCTGTTCGGACAGCTTGCCGACCGTGTCATCGAGCGCTATGGCTCGAAAATTGGCGACAAGCGCATCCTCGACGGTCTCGGCGAGATCTCGCGCATCAACTATGGCAATGCGAAGAAAAATCCGAACGCTCAGACCCGCACATGGTTCATGAACAGAGAGCAGGCCACCACACGTGGCGGTAAGTATAACAGCGAAGTAGGCGGACGCCTTGCAATCTCGGATTGCTCGCAGGTTACTGACGGAGCGGCTCTGCTTGTGCTTGCTTCTCCTTCGTATGCGTCGGAGTTCTCGAAGAAGACCGGTCGTACGATGAAAACCTTCGCACAGCTGAAAGGCTGGGGACATCGTGTTGCCCCCGTTCTTTTCGAGAAGAAGATGGCCGAATCAAAGGATAACGAGTACATCCTTCCGTGGACACGTCAGGCTGTCGTCGACGCCTACAAGCGCGCCGGCCTTGATATCGATAAGATCGACGTTATTGAAACGCACGACTGCTTTACTTCGAGCGAGTACGCTTCGATCTCGGCGTATGGCATGACAAAGCCGGGCGAAGAGCATACGGTGATTGAAGACGGAACGATCTCGATGGACGGCATCACCGACGCCGATAGCGTTAAGCGCTTGAAGCGCAAGCCTGTGAATCCGTCGGGCGGTTTGATCGGAGCAGGACACCCGGTTGGCGCCTCGGGCGTGCGCATGGCGCTCGACCTCTACAAGCAGGTAACCGATCAGGCCGGCGGCTATCAGGTTCCCGGTGCTAAGAACGGGCTGATGCTGAACATCGGCGGTTCGGCGACGACGAACTACACGTTCGTGATCGGCGCTGAGAATTGACCCTGTTTCGATAACGAATCAGTTACGCTGACCGAAAAGGCGCCTCTCAGGGGGCGCCTTTTTTCGTCGGGCACAGTTTTTTCTACAGCAATTTGGCTCGCCCTTGACCTTCCGTTTGTATGAACGAACAGACGCGAGCCGATCGAGAGCCCTACTACCGGACCCGCTCCACCTTACTTATTCCTGATTGTTACTTTAAGGAATACTTCTGGCGGAGTCCTTACATTAAGATAGGGCATTGGGCACTTTCCTCCTATTTAAGCGGGCTTATGGATGATCCGCTGCTGGATTACAAACTGAGCTTTCTTGAGAGCAGCGGTAAATGGAAGAAGCAGTATCAGGAGGAAGGGCAGGAATTGCAGCGGGTGAATTTTTATCCCGATGACCGAGATTGGGGGCGGCTGTCGGCGATTTCTAATGCGACGGGGTATTCGAGGTGTTATATCTTTGTCTACCTGATGCTTGTAGCAATGGGGGTGATCATCCTTGAGACTGGTGGAACTGAACCATCTTACGTGAGGGGACATTGGAATGCGGAGGTGTTTTGCACCGTTTGCGTCGATGCAGTCACCAGAAAACTCACGAGAACGCTACAAACATAGCATCCGGCCCCCCGGCGCAGTCAAACCACCCGAACTGCTTGAGCTTTGATACTCCGACTCGGAGGAGTCGCGCCCTTCTGTTGCTCGGGCATCAGGCGGATTTCTTTTTGCGCGGGCCCGCTTTGTCGGAGGAGGACGCCTTTTTCTTCCCTGTCTTAGAGTTCGCATGCTTAGCGCTGGCTTGCTTTGCGTTCGCACTCGACTTTACCCTCGTTTGCGACGTGGCCTTCTTTGCCAGTCTCGCGGCTGGTTTTGCGGGGCGACCTGTCGAAGGCGGCTGGAAGCCCGCGCGGGCAACGGCTTCAGCGGGCGCCTCATGTTCCCCCGCATACGGAGGAAGCTCTTCTTTACCGTGACGAGCGAGATCGGCAAAGCGATGAATATGACGCTTCTCCCATTCGTCTAACGTCAGGCCTTCTTTTTCAGCAAGGCGCGTGCGGTGGCGATTCATCATCCGAATCGTGAATGGATAGGCGGCGACGGAGCTGATGGCTCCCCAGATGAAGCCGCCGATGAGTGACGGAATACCGAAATCGCGCAAGAATGTCTCGAACCAGTAGATAAGCCCATCAATCAACGATTTCTGACCGGCGGCGTCAACAAGCACCGCGATGCGATCCATAGTGATGGGCTCGACATTGAGCAGATTCATGAATTGCAAGAAGAACCGCCCCGTTTCATAGAATCCGTAATAAAAGAAAGCCATTGTGAGCGGATTGGTGATCCAGACGAGAGCAATCGCAATCGGCAGTGTGAAGCGAATGCGAATGGCCCTGGCAATCACCCACGTCATAAAGACAAGATACATCTGGATCCCCACAAGCGGAGTCAGGGCCCAGATCAATCCGACGACGGTGCCTCGCGCCACCTCTTCTACCGGAGCATGAGATTCCCGGAAGGGCATGATCAGTCGTTCATCGATGATGGTCCAGAGGCGGCGCAGCATGGCGAATTCTGCCCTGGCGCATTTATCCGACAAACCAAAAATGTCTCTCGCTCGCTTGCCGAGCGGCTTTTCTTTTCACGCATCTGTCATTTTTGCGGCCGAAAAGGTATTGTCGTCGCACTCGATCAGGGCAAGGAAGCGTATGATTCTCTATTTGATCCGTCACGGGCTTGCCGCCGAAAGCGCGCTGCAACACAGTACCGAAGACGACCTGCGGCGGCCCCTGACCGACGACGGTCGCAAGAAGACGAAGCGGGCCGCTCGCGGAATGGCCGCCCTGTATCCTGCGCCCGATATCATCCTCACGTCATCGGCGCTTCGCTCGGTACAGACGGCCGAGGTGCTGAGCGGGGTCTGGAAGTGTCGCGACATCCGATCCGTCTCGGCGCTGAATCCTGGTGCTGAGATGAAGGACTACGTATCGGCCCTGAACGATCTTGCCGCCGACGAAGGGTCGCTCGATGAGCTGCGTATCGCCGTCGTTACCCATCAGCCCGAACTGGGGGAGTTCCTCGGTCATATGATTGAGAATAACATCCGACGTGATGAAGATCGTCGCTTTGCCTATCAGCCGGCAGCCTGCACCCGTTTTGAGCTCAAGAAGGCGTCGCTGGCCGTCGTCGAGCTCACTGATGAAGGCGCCGCTCTTGAAGCCTTCTTCTCGCCGGGCACGCTGCGACGCATCGCGAAGATGTGATGTTAACCGGGTCGTGTCGGACGCCGCACCGTCTTCTTTGTCTCGACTCGGCGGTCCGCACGTGAAGCGGCAAGGCGGTCAAGTCCGTTCAGAAGCGCCGCCCCTTCGTTTGCCGCCCACTGCGCCGAGGTCAGATCGATGTCGTCGGCATGGATGGCACGGTTGAGCAATCCGAGCAGGTCGCGGATAACGGCGATCTGCTCTTCGGTGATCGAGCCTTTGTTCGAGAGGTCTCGGATGAGATGTCCGACGCCTTTATGATTCGTATTGATGCCGTAGGAATCGGCGATCTTGCGCAGGCGGGATTCGATCTCGATGCGCAATCCGGCGAGGGCGAGGCGGTGATCGGTGTCGAGCACCGTCTGAAAGCTATACGAGGCGCCGGTCTTCTGATTCTCTTTGACCAGGCCGCTCTTAATGGCCCGCTCCTGGATCTCGCGCAGCTCCTCTTCCACTCGAAACTCGACGGCCCAGCCCTGGGGCAGCTCAAGCCGTCGGATGATCGTCAGTATCCACGGAGCGACGGCAATGGCGATGGCAATGACGGCCGCATACGAGACGTCTTTCTGGAAGAAGTAATGCATGACGATGAGGAAGTAGCCATGCAGCGAGATAAAGAAAAGAATGCCGTATCGTTTGAGCCACTTCTTCATGAAATCTGCCTGCGTCTCAAGAGATCAAAGGCGCGAGAAAACGTCAAGGATTTATCGGGACGGCTGAGCGTGGAGAATCAAGAGGATAACCACAGAGGGCACAGCCGGCGCGGAGGGGCAGGCTGTGGAACGGCTCATTCGCTGATGAGACTTTTTAGATATTCTTCTGCTTTGGTGAAATCTCTTTTCGCAAAGCTATCTTCCATCAAGGAATTGCGAACCCTCTGGTAAAGATCAAGGATTTGCGTAGAGAGGGAAGGATGATCCAGCAAGAATGCTCTATCTATTCTCATTAGATTGAGTAATAGATCGCCGGGAAAATAGTCGCCTTCTGTCAGCGTTTGGTTCAAATCAGGCAACTTTACACTTTTCTTTTTCACAGCTTTTCAAGTGGAATATAGTGCTACTTTTTTGCTTTCTGCGGGAGAAGATCTGTCTGAATCAGGTGGGCAGCAGTGAGGCGGACGGCGGTCGCTTCATCGGGAGCGCCAACCTTCTCTACATACTTTATATAATCGAATCTCTTATCATTATCGTAAGAGAAACGACTGTTTTCCACTCCGTTCCCTAACAAAGGAACCCAGTAGGATCTCTCGGCGAACCGTTGCTGGTTGAGCACGATTTCGTCAGTTTGAACATCAATCAGTATTCGACTGGCCATTATGAGAGACCCTTCTCCCGTCCACTGGCTATCCTTGAACCAGGCTTTAAGCACACGAGAGCCGTTCACTGCCACGCTGGGCCCCTCATCAAATTCGTTATAAACAATCAGATAGATATAGCGCTTTCTTTTTTCCCTGGCGAGCGATTTAAGGCGATTCAGGTCAGCGCGGCCGTTCAGCTCCAGCATGCTCTGATCATTACTGAGCTGACGATTGATGGCAGCGGATAAAGCGGGATCAAATTCCAGCGCAGAGATCTGATCCGGTCGAATTTCGGGAAAATAGGGATCGCGCAGGTCGGTTGGCACAGGCCAGATCAGGAATCCACCGGCCCCCATGAAGAATCGTTTCATCTGCATCCAGTAAAAATTGATAGTGAGATCCTTCTGGTTAACGAAGGCAAAAGCCGCAATATCGTTCAGGGGGATCGACGCCGGATTCGGCAACGGTTGCGAAACTTCGTATTTCTGAACCGTACAACCGAACAGCATGGCGGTCAGACAGACACTGATGAGCGAACGAGCGGATTGTGACATTGGTATTCCTTCCTGCATAAGGCAATCGTATGATTACTGACTCAGAGTACATAATAGGAAACATATTTTCATCCTGTCAACAACTATCATTGCTGATTTATCCTTGAGCAATAGAATGCAGCTGAAATTTCAGTGGATTCAAATATTTACGGATGGTTTTTCCCTATCTGCAAATGTTTTTTTGGGCCTGGGCTCGAATGGATCGGAGAAGCACCCTCCTGGCGTGCCCGATACAGCCACAGGAGCTGTGATATATCCAGACGGTTCAGAGCGGGAAGTGAGGGCGGCGCTTTTCTATTCGGATGAGATGTCGGAGAGGACTAATTTCCCTTTCGAATACTCTTCGCTGTCATATTTCAATAGAAAGTCGTTCATGATATTCAGAACGACCGGCAACGAACCGTCGATATAACGCCGAACTATCATACCGACCCATCTTTCATCGCAGCGAGAGGATTCATCGACTTCGGATACAGTCCCGGTAGCCAGATCGGGGACAGGATAACGACAACCGAATCTTTTTGAGATTTCGAAAGATTCCGCGGTTCCATTGAAATCACGGTCATTCAATGCCTTTTGCTTGTACTCCTCGGCCACCTGACTTAAAAGCGCCGGCTTACTCAGCATCGTTCTGGTCAATTTCAGATGGGGCCTCAGCCATTCCTTGAAATCGGCATCATACTTTGATTGGATCTGCTTATCGGATAGCGATCTTCGGCCGATCTCATGCAGTTTATTGTACAGAGCTTCTATTCCTGACGGACTATATTGTACGAGATAACTTCCGGCTGGTGTCATATCGATGGCTTTAACCAGATCTAAACTGGTTAATGATCGAGCTGCCGCGTTGATAATTCGTACATCGTGCATGTTCAAGTGGAGCAATTCATATTCAAAACAGCCGACATTATCGTTGCATCTGCTGGCTTTGATCCTTGAATTCGTATGGTTTAACAGAGAATAGATGATGATTCCTTTAGGATAGATCCAGGATCGTTCCGGTGAATGTTTGATCCATTCGCTTTCATAGTTTCTATATCTCTGAGCGGCGGTGATAAGATTACTGGATTCCGTGCATCCCAGTAATAGGCCGGCTATTAAGAGGGCGATTGTCGTGCGCATGCGTATCATTTCTATGGCCGTTGCTTCCGGGCGAACGTTCAAGAATTCCCCCGCGCACGATTCTTACCGATCGGACCGCTCTGTCAAGAAAAAATCTCGGCGACGCCTCCCGTCACCCCCCTGACTCCCTGGCCGCGACAAGACTCCAGCCTCCCGTTCCATCCCGCCCCAGCCACCTCGATCCGCCCGCCGACTTCCACTGCCGGCTCGCTATTCTCCGCCCCACCGATGTGATCCTCGCATTGAAGAGGTACTAACGTAGCAAATGAGTGGATCACAAAACCTGCCGGAAGGTGGGTCATCATTTTTGCCGGGGTGGGGTCAGTATCTGTGCCGGTTTACAGTTTATCGAGGCCGGCGAAAGCAAGAGGATAACCGCAGAGGGCACAGCGGACGCAGAGGGGAAATCAGGTCAACCATCTCGGAATCTTTGCGTCTTTTGGTTCTGGTAATTCGACCACAAGCTCCGGATCATGTGAGAAAGTAATCCGGCCATTTCTTTCCAATCCCCAAATGCGATTTGTAGATTGCGCCCAACCACATACAAGATCACTTTTATCGCCCAGGTGGTCCGGGATGTTCAGGCAAAAGAACTGAAGAGCGGGTTCGAGTGTCAAACTTTCGCCCTCGCTCCACCCTATGCGGGCAGATGCGCCTTGCTCGGTAATCCACCGGGCAAAGGACTTGCTAACGCTTGCCCACGTCTCATCAGCGAATTGTTCAATGTAGTATGTTGCCATGTCTTTTTAAGACCCGGTAGTATTCCTCAGTGTGTGCCTGCGTGGAGGGAACCCTGACCCGAGCGGCGCGGGTAATCTTTGAGTAATGCGCATTCCAAATCATAAATTGAACAGCCTGTGGAAGGCTGATGACCATTCTTCTGGTGAACGACCGGAATTTTCCACTATATAGCTGAATAGGTCTTTCTTTTCGTCATCCGTTATGATTTCTTTGATTTGGGCGACTTCAAAGGAGCAGAGATTGAAATCCCCTGTTTTGCTGACTGAGCGAGAGATTGTATAAAGAATATGATCCCTGAAATCATTCCTTGAATAAGCGCCTCTTAACGCAGTGCCGGAGACAGTAAAATCAGGGCGTCCAAAAAAATCGAATGGATTGCCAATAAATTCGTTATCACTTATCTCAATCCGATCGGCATCATTTTGGAATGCTTCGATTATTCCTTGAAAATCTTTGGGGTATTCTGGGACCTTCTCCAGAAATGTTAACCAAATACTGTTTTGCCAGGTCATAAGCCGCTTTTTTTCCTTTGCTGGCCCGAACAGCGCTCCGAGAAATCTGTTATACTCTTTTGCACCATGTTGTTCGTAGAAATGTTTCTTGATCATTGAAATACCTTCACTCTGGCTGCCATTATGTCGTTATGGATTAACCGAGGGGAGAGGAGAGTTATTTCGAGTGCCGGTTAACGGCCGTCGCTTTCGGGCGAACGGTCGAGTATCCCCCGCACGATTCTTGCCGATCGCACCGCTCTGTCAATAAAAAATCTCGGCGCCGCCTCCCGTCACCCGCCTGACTCCCTGGCCGCGACAAGACTCCAGCCTCCTGCCCCAGCCGCCTCGATCCGCCCGCCGGCCTCCAAATCCGGCACGCTATTCTCCGCCCCACGGCTGTGATCCTCACATTGAAGAGCTGCTAACTCAGCAAATGAGCGGATCACAAAACCTGCCGGAAGGTGGGGCATCATTTTTGCCGGGGTGGGTCACAAAATATGCCGCCCCCGGGTCACGATAATTGCCGGGGGTGGGTCAGTATCGGTGCTGGTTGACAGTGTATCGCGCGGGCGAAAGCAAGAGGATAACCACAGAGGGCGCAGCGGACGCTGAGGGGGGAGGAATGGGAAGAGGAATTCTTATTGCGAAATGAGGAGAGAGTTATTCCGAGTGCCGGTTAACGGCCGTTGCTTCCGGGCGAATAATCCAGAATCCCCCGCACGATTCTTCCCGATCGCACCGCTCTGTCAATAAAAAATCTCGGCGCCGCCTCCCGTCACCCCCCTGACTCCCTGGCCGCTACAAGACTCCAGCCTCCCAGGCCGCCACAAGCCTCCCGCTCCATCCAGCCCCAGCCGCCTCGATCCGCCCGGCGGCTTCCAATGCCGGCACGCTGCTCTCCGTCCCACGGATGTGATCCTCGCATTGAAGAGCTGTTAACGTAGCAAATGAGTGGATCACAAAGCTCGCCGGAAGGTGGGTCATCATTTTTGCCGGGGTGGGGGTCAGTATCGGTGCCGGTTTACAGTTTATCGAGGCCGGCGAAAGCAAGAGGATAACCACAGAGGGCACAGCGGGCGCGGAGGACGCGAGGAGAGGGGAGGAGGCGTTTGCTTAGCTGGCAGAGAGGGGAGTCGTCGGCCTGTATCAGATTTATATGGACAGGCATTTATCTATCCTGACATTTTTGAAGCACATCATCCGTCTTGCATAAGTGAGTTATTAAGTTTAGTGTCCATTGTGCTTTTCCGTTCTCGGGCACTGGTACATCAAATATGTGAGGAGTTCGCTCTGTGCCGACTTCAATCCATGAACTGGTGTCAAAAGATACGATCCAGTTTTCTTTTTTCAAGGTGTACGGTGCGACTTCAGCCCAGCCTGCATTTTTGAGGTATTGCACGAAGTCCATATTTACTTTCCTTGCTAATCATGTTGATTAAATTATCTGCACAAGCCTAATGCGCAAAGCATCCTGGACTACCCGAAGCCGACCTGCGTTCATACCGAGCACCTTGTCATCCTGGCTAATTCATGTTCAATCATGAATCCCCCCGCACGATTCTTCCCGATCGCACCGCTCTGTCAATAAAAAATATCGGCGTCGCCTCCCGTCACCCGCCTGACTCCCTGGCCGCGACAGGACTCCAGCCTCCCTCACCGTCACAAGCCTCCCGCTCCAACCCCAGCCGCCTCGATCCGCCCGCCGGCTTCCAATTCCGGCTCGCTATTCTCCGCCCCACCGATGTGATCCTCGCATTGAAGAGCTGCTAACGTCGCAAATGAGTGGATCACATAACCTGCCGGCAGGTGGGTCATCATTTTTGCCGGGGTGGGTCACAAAATGTGCCGCTCCCGGGTCACGATAATAGCAGGGGTGGGTCAGTATCGGTGCCGGTTTACACGGCCCGGTTCGCTTGGCACATCTATGCGTGTCCAGCACCTGAGGGCCGCATGTGCCCGAGCAGCCGGTGGGGCGCGCACATTCTAACCACCAAAATGTGCGCAGTCCGCAGCAAAAACCGCATTGCAGAACAGACAGAGCGCGGTTTTGGCAGGCAACCGGGCCGAGCGACTGAAGGGAGCGGAGCAGTAAGCCCTCAGTTAGTCGCAGTTGCCTGGTTTATAGGAGTTTGGAGCTCGCAATAATGATTTCTTCAGCCAAAAACCGGATCAAGGGAATTTCTTTCAGCAACTCACGTTCATGTTTGAACGGAATAAACATCGGTTTTTCCGACTGCTTGCTGTGGACTATCGCATTCCGAGTTGCATACATACGCTTCGATATTTGCTTAATGACAGTTGAATCATCCAAGTTGAAGTCAATGATCTGCCCACCGGAAAAGGATACAATGTTGCTCTGGTAGTATGCAATAAGGTCTTGATCATAATTGGATAGGTCTTCCTTGATTTTTTTCAGATCTGGCACATACTTCTGAATTGTTAGCCGAAGCGCTTCTTGTTCATTTATCGAGAACTCTTCGTTCTGTACTTTTAGCCGCTCCTTGATTACGCCGATCAACTTGTAAATATCCCTTTCACGCTTATAAGAGAAGTTCGGCTTCGTAATCTCGGAAGATACTTGCTGAACCAGATCCTCATTATAGACCTTGGAAAAGAAATACTCGGCAATATGGTAAAACGACAGGAATTGAAGCTGAGGATTATCTGAGCCAATACCCGTTTGATAGTGGGAAATCAAGTCACTTTCGAAGACTCTTCGCGGAGGGTCCATTTCATCTGGCCGGATATTCCGGCGGATTTTTATAAACTTGGTTGGACTGGTGAGTTCTTCTGCGTATCTTACTTTGACAATTGGCACATTCAGATTGTAGCCAAGACTGAAAATAAACGAATCCACGAGCTGATTGAAGTTCGGTTTTGTCGAGCCGATATTTTCAATGGAAAGTGTGGTCACATTATAGTAAATTTGTTCATGCAAAATCGATAGTAAGCTATCGGACGCAGAGAGACTTCCCTGATTCTCCTCCGCCTCGTATTCTTCCAAAAACCTTCTAAGTCGAGCATCCATCAGTGATCGCCTATCCCGAGATCCAAGCCCAATATCTGCAGTTCGGTTGAGGAGATGTATTAAGTATAGGTGCGAACATGGCCCTATGGTGTATGTTAGCTTATTTTGCTCATCATGCTTCGTCATCCCTCTGCGAATTTGATAAAACGTGTATGGACGGGATGACTCAAAGGAAACGATTGTCTCAAAGGTGTTTCCGCTCACAATGCCCAGTTCGTCATCCAATTGAGCAGACGAATACTTCCCAAGCAAGTCATTCAGTGTAGCCTTTGAGAGAGAAAAATCGTATTCCCTGGAATTTCGTGCTACCGTAATCATGATAGCCTCATCGTCTTCAATGACGTTTGTATCGAAGATGTTTTGAATGATTGTCTTGAAATGGTCAATATCCATTTTTGTCTCCAGGAAATTGCGGCTAACGAAAAAATTTTTACCGAAGTTGGCGACCCGAATGGGGAGCCAATTTGCCGAAGCCCGACCGCATAGGCTCACCTACATTCTCTCCCCAGATTGTGAGCCGTTTACGCGGCGACCGAAGGGAGAGGGCGAGGCCAAGGCGGGTCCGAAGTGGCCCGCCGCAGCGGTAAAAATGCAGTTAGCCGCAGTTTTTGATCTCATATTAATAAAGACCACTTTGAATTCGTACTTTTTCCTTTTCTTTTTACGTATGATGCTTTTCTAAGGAATTGTGCAGTTTGTGAAGAATATTTTATATTTAAGATTTTAGATATTTCTTCATTTCTTAATTCATTGAATTCAAGCAAATGCTTGAATAAAGTTACGTGCCGTTCGCTACTCGGACTTTCTCTAAAAATAGATTTAACATTGAAAATAGAACGATAATCTTTTCTTAATACTATGAATATACCATCATTTCTGCCTGATAATGTGACATAATTTGACAGTGATGTATTTTCAACAGAATTTACAATTTCTTGATAAGGGTCTCTTGAGATTTTTGCAACTAATTTTGCTAGCTCAGCAATGGCAATCGAGCCTTTTGATTGAATTTGATTCAAGATAACTAAATCTATTAAACCTAGTTCAGGATACCTATATGTTAGAGCAAAAATAATAGGAATTAAATAATCTGCTCGCATTTTTACTGAAACAGAATTCTCAACTTCAGTAAATTTTGGGAATTCTCTTCCATATTTCAAAGAATGAATGCCCATTCTTAATACGCCCATGCCAGCTCTGTCAACCTGGTCAAATAGCATTAAAATCCTAGCAAGGTTTTTATTTCTATGTCGGGGTTCATGAAATGCAATATTTGCAGCCGTTATACCTCCATAGAAAGAACCGGGACTGGTAATTGTAAAATCTTTGCCTTTATACTCCAAAGTGATCATACCATCAATCGCATAATTACGATGAACTATTGCATTTAAAAGGGCTTCATGAAATGCAATTTTATCCAAATTAGGGATAGAGTATTTGTTCTCCTCAAATACAATTTCTTTGAATTCATTTATTTGGGAAAATAATTCATTTGCTTTTTTAATAGATTCCCAAATGTTTTCATCCCAAACTTCGTTGATTAATAAATTCCCATTCTTTTCTTTCCAACTGAACCGATATTCAAATACACCTAATTGTTTTTTTATCGATTCTTTTTCCCCGAGAAGTAAAAGACCTCCTTTAGTTAATTTTCCGTTTCCAGTGACTCCAATTGCTTCAAGATAATCTGCATCTGTTATATTTTTAATATTTTTTTTCTCTAAATAGTATTTTTTAGATTCTGCCAAGGAAGTTGAATTTAACTCACTAATTGATGAGGCAGAAAGAGTTTCATTGCTCCAATCGTAAATATGCAGGTGTTCGACTTTATTCTTTACCTCTTCCGGTGACATTGGTATACTAGATTTTCCATCTCGTACATAGTATTTTCCTTTGCTTGTGCCGACTAATGAGTTGGCTGAAAAAGGTATATTAATTAGTACGTAGATTTTTGTTTCAAATTCGTATTCAAAAAGTTCTAATTCAATTTTTGGTTGCAATCGACCTTTGATTCTTTCTTTAGCAGTTGAAAGATCAAGCTTTGGTGCTCCAACTAACTGGTTGTACCAAGCATTAGATTTAATCTCTGAGCTATCAATTATTCCAATGATTATCGTGCCCCCTTTATGGTTAGCAAGAGCAGAAATTTCATTTTCCAAATCCTTTGAATTAAAAAGAGATTTTTCAGATTCATAATTTTTGAACTCTAAAATTTCACTTTCCAACGATTCACTGGGTGAATTCTTTATAAGGTGCATTAATTCAATAAATTGAATATATCTCATAATAAATTCCTCAAAAATTGCGGCTAACTTTATCTATACGCATTCGTTTTATCCCGTGTTACCCGCATGCACACAATCCATCCGCCCGGCGTGTTTCCCGCCTGCGCACAATCCACACGCCCTGCGTCTTCCCCGCATGCGTATAATCCCCACCCGGAGCCCATTACCCGCAACCCGGCGTACATGGCTTGCCCGCACACCCCTCCGGACACACCAAATCCGCCCACGCACAATCGCACAGGCTCCGCCTCATTCTGTCAATGATGTTTTACGGGCGCTACGTCAGAAGTCGCCGCTGATTTCGTTTTTGAGTTCGAAATCAGCGGCTGCGTGATTACTTCTTTTTGCCGAGGCTGTCGATGATGCCGCTCAGCATCTCGACGGGCAGGGGAAAGACGATCGTGGAATTTTTGTCGGCCGAGATCTCGACCAGGGTCTGCATATAACGCAGCTGGATGGCGACAGGATGCTGCTCGATGACGGCGGCGGCGTCAGAAAGCTTCTGCGATGCCTGGAATTCGCCTTCGGCCGAGATGATCTTTGCACGACGTTCGCGTTCCGCTTCGGCCTGACGGGCCATGGCTCGTTGCATCTCTTGCGGCAGGTCGATGTGCTTCAGTTCGACAAGCGAAACCTTGATGCCCCAGGCGTCGGTCTGTCGGTCGAGTACGGTCTGCAGATGCTCGTTGATCTTTTCTCGCTCAGAGAGGATCTCGTCGAGCTCCGACTCACCCAGAATCGAACGCAGCGTCGTCTGAGCGAGCTGCGATGTGGCATAGAGAACGTCCTCCACCTCAATGACGGCGCGCTGTGCGTCCATCACGCGAAAATATACGACGGCGTTCACCTTCGTCGTAACGTTATCCTTCGTGATGATATCTTGCGGAGGAACGTCCATGGCCACAGTGCGTAGGCTGACCTTCTCCATCTTGTCGATGAAGGGAATCAGGATGATGAGCCCGGGGCCCTTGACGTTTGAGAAGCGACCGAGACGAAAGACGACGCCTCGCTCGTACTCTTTAAGAACGCGGATGGCCTGCGAGAAAAACAGCACAGTCGCCGCGACGATCAATAGTATCGGATACAATTCCATTTGATACTCCTTTGTTATTCTTGTTTATACGTTATCTCTGCAAATCTGTATCTGACGCTGGGGCACATCTCACCCTTCATCATATGAAAGATGCGAGCGCCCGCTGGAGCCGGGGCGCTTCGTTAGCCGTTCTTCTCTTCGGTGACGACCTTCACGAAAAGAAGCATGCCGTCGCGGCGCACAGGTCGGATGCTTGATCCGACGGCGATGACGCTTCCGTCTTCGGAGCGTGCATTCCAGTATTCGCCGTGAATAAAGATCCGTCCATCGTTTTCGCGTACCTCGTGTATGACCTTTCCCGTTTCCTGAAACAGCGCCTCTTCGCCGCTGACGGGCGTGCGTCGCATCGCCTGCGCCGCTTTATATACGAGAAAGAGCGATACGAGCATGGCCAGGCCCGATGTCGTAAGCGCCGTCATGAGCGAAACGCTGGCCACATCGTCGCCCGATTTCGCCATAAGAATCGAGCCAAGAAGGATGCTGATGGCGCCGGCTATACTCAGCATGCCATAACTGATGATCTTTACTTCCAGTATAAAGAACAGGAATCCAAGCAATATCAATCCGAAGCCGGCCCAGTTAACGGGCAGCGTCTGCATCGCATACAGCCCGAGGATCAGGCAGATCGATCCGATGACGCCAGGAAAGATCGAGCCCGGATACTGAATCTCGGCCATGATGCCGACGATGCCGATCATCATCAGAATATAGGCAAGGTTCGGATCAGCGATCAAAAGAAGCAGCCGGTCGCGAAAGTCGTCTTCAACATCGACGACCGTCGCCTCTTTCAGCGAGAGCGTGATCGTTCCGTCCGTCATGCGTACCGTGCGTCCTTCGATCTGCTGTAGAAGCTCCGTCTCGCTGATGGCAAGCACGTCGATGGCGCGCAGGCGCAAGGCCTCGGTCGATGTAACGTTCTCGGCTCGTGTGATGGTGCTTTCTGCAAACGAGGCGTTACGTCCGTGAAACTCCGCAAGCCCGCGGATCTGCGCGATCGCATGATGAAGCAGCTTGCGCTTCATGTTCAGAGCATCATCGGCGCCGGCCTCTTCTGGAATACGATCCGTCTTCTCGCCAGGAGCGGGCTTTTCCTGTCCGCCTGGCGACATCTGCACGGGCGTCGCCGACCCGATATTCGTCGCCGGTGCCATCGCCGCTACGTGCGAGGCCATGAGAATATAGACGCCGGCCGATCCGCATGAGGCGCCCGGAGGCGACACATACGTGATGACGGGAACCTTTGAGTTGATGATATCGCGGATCATCTCATCCATCGACGCCATCAGCCCGCCCGGCGTATCCAGCGTCACAAGCAGGGCGACGGCCGATGGATCGTTGTTGCCGGCAACGCGCAGCTCCGTCGCCTTTTCGTTCGCCTTTTCGACGGCACGGCGCAGGGTTCCCATCGTCGCCGGCGTAATGGCCCCCTTAATCGAGACGCGATACAGATACTTCTCTGCGGCGGGCTGCTCTGCCATGGTGCCGACGGGCAAAAGAGCAAGAAGCAGGGCGGCGAAAAGCAACCGGGCAGGCGATAACGGTGCGAACGACAATCGGGCGATCAGGAGGCGATTCATCGCTCCTACTATAGGGTACGAATGCCCGCCTGTCAAACGCGAAAGCTGGCGACCGTCTGCCTCAGAACCTTTGCCGCCTCGTCGGTCGATGTCGCCGCCTCTTCCATCGACATAGCATCCTTTAATCCGCTCTGCGTCGTCTGACTGATCGAGCTGATACGGCGGGCTACGTCTGAAGAAGCGGTTGCAGCCTCAGAGATGGATTTAGCCACTTCTTTCACTGTAACGGATTGCTCTTCGGCCGCTCCGGCGATGCCGGTGCTGATCTCCTGCAGGCTTAACGATCCTTTACGTACCTCGGTGACGATGGACAGCGTTTCCTGTACCTTTTTCTGGATCTCTTTCATGCGGTCGCGAACCGTTTCTGCTGCCTTGCCTGCCTGTTGCGAAAGGGCCTTTACCTCTCCGGCGACGACGGCAAAACCCTTGCCGGCCTCACCGGCGGCCGCAGCCTCAATCGTAGCATTGAGAGCGAGCAGATTCGTCTGCGCCGCGATAGACTGAATCGTGTCGACGACCTCTCCGGCATGTTTGGCCGAGGCCGAAAGAGAGGTAACGGCCTCGGTTGCGCGGTCGATCTCTGATCGGGAATCCTTAACGAGCGTATTTGCACCCGAGGCCTGTGATGCGACTTCATGCATGGAGATGCTCAGCTCTTCGACCGAGGAGGCGAGGAATTGCAGCGAACGATTCATCTCTTCGGCTCCTGAGGCGATCTCGACCGCATCCATGGAGATGTGTCCGCTGCCTTCTTTCAGATTGGCCGCGCTCTTTCTTGTTTCCGCCGAATTGGCCTCGAGTTTTTCGCTGGCCTCGCCGATCTGGCCGATGATGCCGGCCGTGTTGATCATGAGGTTCAGCATGGCCTTCTGGATCTCTCCGATCTCGTCGTTACGATCGTGTTCCAGTTGAACGGTCAGATCGCCCGTAGCCATTCGGTTCCCGAGCTTTGCCGTGTGTAAGATGGGCTCGACAATGATGCGTTTCAGATGCAGGGCCGTCAGGATAGCCACGACGCCGCAGAAGATCGAGCAGATCAGGCCGGTCAGAAAGTGGAACTTCGCGATCCCCACCGTGAGCGGACAGAACAGCGCAACGGCAGCCGCAAAAAGAAACAGTCTTCCAGAAATAGAAAACCTGTGTCGGTTAGAAGGAGGCAGCTCCTCTTTACCCGAAAGGATCGCCGAGTAAAGTCGTTCGGCCTTCTGACGGGTCTCTTCGTCTGGCTTTCTTCGCACCGAGATATAACCGACGACCTCGCCGTTTTCTCTGCGAGGGGCGACGTTTGCATCGACCCAGTAATGATTGCCCGATAGAGCTCTGTTAACTACGATCCCTCTCCAGGGATTGCCCGCCTGAATCGTCTGCCATAGATCGTAGAAGGCGCTGCGCGGCATAGCCGGATGTCGTATGATGCTGTGCGGCTTGCCGAGAAGATCGTGAACCGTCGACTCCGAAATATGGGCGAATCTGTCGTTCGCATAGGTTATACGCCCGTTCAGATCGGTTTTCGTGATCAGTGTCGTTCCCGCATCCATGCGATTCTCAACACCGCTCAATTCTGTCTCAACTTTCTTCTGTTCTTTGTCCCGGGGGATCTTCTTTCTACGAGCGCGAAGTAACGCAGACGTCCGATTCAGCATAACGCATAAGACGTCTAACATCTTTTCTTAGAAAGAATAATCCGCCTGCTCGCAAAAATTGTGAGAGTTCGCAAGTAAGCGGTTCTTATTGAGACAGCGTTCGACCGTATATGCGGCGCCGGCTTTACATGCTTCTTCGGTATTCTCCGCCGGCCCTGTACAGCGTATGCGTCATCTGGCCCAGCGTCGCCGTCTTTGCCGTTTCGAGAAGAGCGGTGAAGACGTTCTCGCCGGCCATTGCCGTGCGCTGCAGGCGATCGAGGGCGGACGTCGTTTCGTCGGCGAAGCGTGCCTGACAGGCGTCACGCTGCTCGATCTGTCGCAGCTTTTCGTCGTCGGTCGATCGCACGATCTCGGGCGGCAGCACGGTCGGCGAACCCGACGGATCAAGAAACGTATTCACACCGATCAGCGGAAGCTGGCCGCTGTTTTTCAGCGTCTCGTAATGCATCGATTCTTCCTGGATGCGATTGCGTTGATACATCGTCTCCATGGCGCCGAGCACGCCGCCGCGATCCGACAGGCGCAGGAATTCGGCGAAGACGGCCTCTTCGACTAAATCGGTCAGCTCTTCGATAATAAAGCTGCCCTGAAGCGGATTCTCGTTCTTCGCAAGCCCCAGCTCGCGGTTGATCACAAGCTGGATGGCGACGGCGCGGCGCACCGACTCCTCGGTCGGAGTCGTGATCGCCTCGTCGTAGGCGTTTGTATGCAGCGAATTACAGTTATCATAGATGGCGTATAACGCCTGCAGCGTCGTGCGGATGTCGTTGAAGCTGATCTCCTGCGCATGCAGGGATCGGCCCGACGTCTGAATATGATACTTGAGCATCTGGCTGCGTTCGTTGCCGCCGTAGCGATGCTTTATCGCCATCGCCCAGATGCGCCGTGCGACGCGACCGATCACCGAGTACTCTGGATCCATGCCGTTTGAAAAGAAGAACGACAGGTTCGGAGCGACCTCGTCGATATGCAATCCGCGCGAGAGATAGTATTCGAGATATGTGAAGCCGTTCGACAGTGTGAATGCCAGCTGGCTGATCGGATTCGCTCCGGCCTCGGCGATATGGTATCCCGACACCGAAACCGAATAAAAATTGCGGATGCGATTCTTCGAGAAGAACTCCTGTATATCGCCCATCATACGCAGAGCGAACTCGATCGAGAAGATGCACGTATTCTGCGCCTGATCCTCTTTGAGAATATCGGCCTGTACCGTTCCGCGAAGATGGCCGAGCGTGTTCGCTTTAATCTTCTCGTAAACTTCGCGCTCAAGCAACCGGTCGCCGGTGATGCCAAGAAGGGCAAGGCCGAGGCCGTCATGACCCGGCGGCAGATCGCCATGATATACGGGGCGCTTCTGATTCATCGCCCGATAGATCTCGTCGATCTTGCGATTCACCTCTTCAAGCAGGCCGTTTTCGCGAAGATAGATCTCGCATTCCTGATCGACGGCGGCATTGAAGTAGAAGGCCAGGATCATCGGCGCCGGACCGTTAATCGTCATCGACACCGACGTGCGCGGATCACAGAGCCGAAAGCCCGAATACAGACGCTTGGCGTCGTCTAACGAACAGACCGAAACGCCCGAATTACCGACCTTGCCGAAGATATCGGGGCGTCGATCGGGATCTTCGCCGTACAGCGTAACCGAATCGAAGGCCGTCGACAGGCGAACGGCCGGCATGCCCTGCGAAAGATAGTGAAAACGTCGGTTGGTGCGTTCCGGCCCGCCTTCGCCCGCAAACATGCGGATCGGATCTTCTTCAGATCTCTTGAACGGATAGATGCCGGCCGTAAACGGAAACTCTCCCGGAAAGTTCTCGCTGCGCGACCAGCGCACGATTTCGCCTGCATCGGCGAAACGCGGCACGGCGATCTTCGGAATCTGCAGTCCTGATAACGACGTCGTATAATTCGGCACGCGAATCTCGCGATCCCTGACCTTATACACCGACTCCGGCGCTCGATAGGCGGCCACCTTTTCAGGAAAGCAGCGGATGATTTCAAGAACGTCGTTGGGAATGCGCTCGCGAAGCGCCTCGGCCCTTTGCTCAAGGGCGCTGATGAGCTCGGTTCCGCCATCGCTGCGGGCTTCCTCTTTAATAAGACCGATCGTTTTTTCGATCGATTGCAGCTGGCCGGCAAGGGCGCTTAACTCCGTCGTCTCTTTGCGATAGCGTTCGGCATCATCGACGATCTCCTGTAAATAATGCACTCTGCGCTGTGGGATCAGGGCGCCCGTCTGTAAGATGCTTGCCCGATCGCTTCTCGTGCGTTTTTCAGCAAGGCTTCCGGTGAGCTTCACAAGCGCTTCAAAGAGGCGGTCCGTACCCGGATCGCTGAAGCGGGAGGCCGTCGTGCCATAGACGGGCATGCGTTCCAGCGGCTCGTGAAACAGCTGTCGGTTACGCTGGTACTGCTTGCGCACGGCCTGCAGGGCGTCTTCGGCGCCGCGACGATCCGACTTGTTCAGGGCGATCAGATCGGCATAATCAAGCATACCGATCTTCTCAAGCTGCGTCGAGGCTCCGTACTCGGGCGTCATCACGTATAACGTCATATCGGCGATCTCTGACACCGCAGAGTCGGCCTGGCCGATGCCCGCCGTTTCAAGCAGGATCAGATCGAAGCCGGCCGCCCTGTAGCAGCGCAGAAAATCCGAGGCGAGGGAGGATAACCCATCATGCTCCCCTCCCGTCGCCAGAGAGCGCATGAAAACGCGGCTGTCGGCGATCGAATTCATGCGAATACGGTCGCCAAGCAGCGCACCGCCCGTCTTCTTGCGCGTCGGATCAATCGAAAGAATGGCGATGCGGATGTCGGCGAAGTCGTTAAGAAAGCGCCGCACCAGCTCATCGGTTAACGACGATTTGCCTGATCCGCCAGGCCCCGTGATGCCAAGAACGGGCGGTCGGCTCGCACCGGCGGGCATACTGGAAGGATCGCCGCTTCTCAGGAATTCAGCTAACGCTATGGCTTCGGGCGAATCGGCCTTCAGCGCTGTCGAGGCGGCCGCCCCGGCCGACGCAGCGTGGCGGCTCTCTGATTGTGCTTCGTTAGCCGCATCTCCTGTATGCCCGATCGAGAGCTTCTCGATCGTCGTTAACACACGCGAAAGGGCCGCTGCATCTTTGCGTCTGGCCGCTTCGATATCGCCCGGTTGCATGCCCGGACGCTCTTTCGCGCAGCGCTCGACGACGTCGACGGCCATGCCCACAAGACCGAGCGATCGGCCGTCATCGGGATGATAGATGCGTTCGATGCCGTAGTTCTGTAGCTCTGCGATCTCAGAGGGCAGGATCGTTCCGCCGCCGCCTCCGAAGATGCGAATATGGCCGGCATCTTTCTGCCGTAAAAGATCATACATGTAGCGAAAGAACTCGTTATGGCCTCCCTGGTACGAGGTGAGGGCGATGGCATGCACGCCCTCTTCGATGGCCGCGTCGACGATCTCTTCAGCTCCACGGTTGTGTCCGATATGGATGATTTCAGCGCCCTGGTCTTGAAGAAGTCGCCGGATCAGATGGATGGCCGCATCGTGGCCGTCAAAAAGCGACGCTGCGGTCAGAATGCGAAGGCGCTCGGTTGTGCCCGCTGAATGGGCGGTTTTCTGTGTTTCTAATTGCATGACTACTCCCCGCACGGTGGCGTACGGCAACAGTGCTAAACGTTGACGTCAATGTCAACTGATTCTGAAAGGCTACTTGCCGTCGTGAGAGGCTCGATTTGCGAATCCGATGCTTTCGCAGGCTCAGACCATGAGCTCAAGGCCTTCGTAGGCGATGTGAATCTCAAGATTGCTTTCGCCCTCGATATCCATCATCTCTTTATAGCGGATGGCCCGCATATAAACCTCGTCGAGCTTCTCATCTGTATAAGAGGGATCATGATGAAAGAGCACAAGCTTTTTTACGCCGGCTTTCATTGCGATATCGGTGGCGATCGAGGCCGACGAATGGCCCCAGTCGATCTTCTGTAGCTGCTCTTCGAACGTATACTGCGTATCAAAGATCAGAATATCGGCGCCGCGAAAGTAATCGAGGGAGGCCTCGAGGTTCTCCATCTCATCGGCTCGGAACTCCGCATCCGACCCGAAGATCAGAACCTTGCCGTCTTCTTCAAGGCGATACGACCATGATCCGCCCGGATGCCGCATGCTATGCGTACTGATATTGATGCCGTGCAGCTGCCAGGTCTCGTCGGGCTGATGTTGATGAAAGATCTTCTTCGCCTGAAGGCCTTCGAAGGCGACAGGAAAATGCTCGAAGTCATGCTGATAACGCATGCGGTTCTCGAAATGATCCGAGACGGCATGAATATGGAAGGTATTGCCTTCGATGTAGGCCGGCACAAAAAACGGAAATCCCTGGATATGATCCCAGTGCGAATGTGTGAAGAGAAAATGGCATTCGCCTTTGCCGTCGCCGAACTCGTCGGCCATCATGCGATTGCCAAGATCGCGAAGCCCTGTGCCTGCATCGATAATCATCAGGTCGTTGGATTTCGAACGTATCTCGAGGCAGGTCGTATTTCCGCCGTAGGTCTGTGTGAGCGAGAAAGGCAGCGAGCGCAAGAAGCGTTCTACCGAACTTTCGTCGAGAATATCAGAAGGCGAGGCCAGGGTGAGGATGCGCTTCATCTTCTCGCGAATCGCAAAGCCGCGAACCGGCGAAGGAATGGAACCGCGCACTCCCCAGAATTTCACCTTCATGACGGCCCACAATGTGCACCGTGCTCAGAAATGGAAGGATTTTTTGCAGATATGGCAAGCGGATCAGGCCGACGCCTGATGCAATCCGAGCACCATACGCAGACGTTCGCGGGTCGCCGGGTCGTTGATCTCACTTTTTCCAAATCCGCGGATGGCGCCGTGCCGGACGGCCTCTTCCTGCGCCTCGACGTAATTCGAGATGAGCATGATGGGAATATGCTTGAGTTCGGGGTCGGCCTGCATGGCCTTTACGAGATCCAGGCCATCCGTGTAGTCCTCATCGATCTTGCGGTTCACAAGGACGAGGTCGTAACGCCTTTCGCGTAACTTCTCAAGGGCGATGGCCGGCAGAGTGACCTTCTCGATTTCGGCGCCGACCGAAGTAACCAGACGTGCAAGGGAGGAATGGTCAGGGCGGCACTGACCCACATCAAGAACGATTTTCATAGCGATATACCAAAGAAAACCAGGGGGCTTCGCTGCGCCCTTTCTTTTTCGTTTGGCTGCGTCGCTTCTTGCCGAAAACTGGCCCTTCACTGGAGGCAATCTGTGCTACGCTGCGGTATCGTTGGACTTCCGAACGTCGGTAAGTCGACCATCTTTAATGCTCTGACAAAGGCCGGAGCTCAATCGGCGAACTATCCGTTCTGCACGATCGAGCCGAACGTCGGCCGGGTCGATGTGCCCGATCCGCGCATGGATAAGCTCATCGAGGTCGTAAAGCCGAAAGGCATCGTGCCAGCCTTCATGGAATTCGTCGATATCGCCGGTCTCGTCGAAGGGGCCCATAAAGGCGAAGGCCTCGGTAATAAATTCCTCACGCATATCAGAGAGACGCATGCCATCGCTCACGTCGTGCGCTGCTTCGACGACGGACAGATCATCCACGTGCGCGGCAAGGTGGAGCCTCTGGAAGACATCCGCATCATCGATCTTGAACTGATTCTCGCCGACATGGAAACGATCGAGAAGCTCATGCAGAAGCATGAGAAGAAGGCGAAGTCTGGCGACAAAGATGCGGCGAAGCGCTATGATTTCGCGAAAAAGGTGATGGCCGTTCTCGAAGACGAGAAGCCGGCTCGATCGTTATCCTACACCGAAGAAGAGGAGCTTCTGCTTAAAGAGATCGCTCTTCTCACGGCCCGTCCGGTGCTCTATGTACTGAACGTCGACGAAGAGTCGCTCAGCAAAGGCAACGCCTTCACCGAACAGGTTATCGCACATGCAAAGAAAGAGGGCAGCGGCTATGTGATGCTCTGCGGTCGCATCGAAGAAGAGCTCGCCTCTCTGCCGCCCGAAGAACAGAAAGAGTATCTGGAATCGCTTGGCGTCGAAGAATCCGGTCTGCATCGCATGATCCGCGAGGCCTACAGCCTTCTCGGCTATATTACGTTTTTCACGGCGGGCGAGGTCGAGGTGAGGGCGTGGACGATCCGCCGCGGCACCAACGCACAGGACGCAGCAGGCGAGATCCACAGCGACATCTCGCGCGGCTTCATCCGCGCGGAGGTGACGTCGTACGCCGACTTCGATAAATACGGCACCATGAACGCCGCGAAAGAGGCCGGACGCCTGCGCCTGGAAGGAAAGGAATACATCGTCCAGGACGGAGACATCTGCTACTTCAGGTTTAACGTTTAACCGCCGATACCTTGATGCTTACGACGTCGGCGGCAAGGGCGGCGACGCTTTCAAATTGTGTTAGCACTGCTATTCATTGAACCGATGTTTTCAACGACAGAGCATTCCTTTAAAAGGTGACTCCAGAGGGATCGTGATTTCTATCGTGGCCTATGGAATTCTAAGCCATCAGGCGAGTGCTCGTCGATCGTGGGTTTTACGAAGGCGAGATCACTGGTATTCAATAGAATAAACCGGCTTTCAACACTGCTTTGTGCGGGCGAATCCCGGTGAGGCTATACGGCAGAAACGGAGATAGAAAGAAAAGACGCAATTTCCTGGATCTCGGGCGCATTTCTGGCGATACTTTCCAGTTCCTTCGTTGATAGGCCATCAATATATTCATAGTAATCATCTTCCGAAGCTATGCCTTTTAGATCGTAGAGACCTTGCCTTGGTGCGAGATGAATTTTTTCTACTGTTCCCTTGGTAACCATGTACTCATTATAGAAAAAAACTCTTTCGAATTCCGGAATCATCTGAACGAGTAAGAAGCGGTTTCTATCGGGTTTTGCTAAGTAATCGTTAACGAATTGACGCCCTTCATCAATTTTCCCTGGATCAAGGGAATCACTGTCGATAACAAGAACAACGCGCCTGTTCGGACTGAGAAGAGCCGAACGGGCGTACGATATGGCCGCATTTTTTCCAGACGCAGCAAATCCAGAAAAGCTAATCGATGGCAGGACTCCAAGAATCCTTTCCAGGGCATACAAATCGTGTTTGCTTTCGGTGATTGCGATGGGCTTCACTTCATTCCTCGACCATGATATTATAGTCAGAAATTCCACGCATTTGAGCTTGTCTGAGTTTTGCCTTCATGCCTGCGCGAAAATATTGCTTCTTCAATGCGTATTCTATTTCGTCCACATTCCACAAAAGCACTGTTCTGGGGAACGTAAAATTTGCAAGAACAAGAGCCGGCTCGGTGAACTCGCTCGTTGCGAAAATGGCCCCTACATCAGAAGAGGGCCTGCGGTTAAGTCGAGCGACCATTTTGGCAATCGGATCAAAAGACACATTGTGGCTGGGAGTGTCCTTGCACTCACACAGAAAACCTGTTCCTTCAATTTCTACAAATCCATCAATCTGCTCAATAACATTTCCAAGGAGATTTACTTCAAAGGCATATTCTACCCGGCATTGCTCCAATTCAAAGGATCGAATAATCAAGTATTCGAGGGCTTTCCCGGGAGCGAAGGCTGTCGAATCACCCCGCCGCATAGCTACCCACAATGAAAGCAGGTCATTCCGGTTCAACTTAAGATCACTTGCGGGCACCATACAACCAATTCACCATGCTATTTGATACAAAAGCCTTGAAGATCAGTCCTGTTTACTTTACATATTGTTGCTACTCGTTTGATTGTAAATCAAATTTTCAATGATGTTTTCATGGCTTCGGGACTTTTTTGAGACGGCACAAAGTTTTCCCTCTATCCCCCCATCAACCATCCTCCGCCCGGTCCAGAATAAGCCTGCCTTCCTCACTGAGCCTCGCAAGAACGCCTTTATCTTCTATCAACTCTTTCAACCAGTAGATCCATACTGTATCGTCTTCGCTGTCGGCCTTACGTAGAGTCTTCTCGATCATTGCAATAAATTCGTTATCTGGTAGAGTCATGAGAAGATCGTAGATTCTTCTTGCACCGGGCCAGTTCATATCCTGTAGCCATTTTACCAGTCCTTCTTCGACGATCCACAGCCGCGGAAATCCGATTTGCACGAGTACTCTTGCCGCATTCTCCCAGTAGCCTTTGCCTTTGTGAGGCGGAAGGAGCTTCCAGAGTTGATCGTCAGGAATTGTTAACGATAGGTGTGCGACCGCTTCTTCCTGCACCTCTTGAGGAATGGAATCGTCATAGAAGCCCGACAGCTTCTCAATCCATGCGTCTATGGTCGCATCGTCGTTTGGAGTAGCCGATTGCATTTCAAGCTGACTGCTCCGTTGTTTACTGATAAAGTGTTTTATGATATATACAATTCCGAATACGGGAATATGGGCTGTCAGAACGTAGATACCGAGGTTTCCCATGCGGACGAACCCTCCTGGCAGCAGAGCAATGTTTATCAGTTGCAGATTCCACGATTCATCATTCCAGTTCAATGTCAGTTTAAACAATCCGATGATGATGGCTATGCTCCAGAGGATCAGGTTTTTCTGGGGGCTTTTGAAAAGCAGAAGATAAGCGGACCATGCAACGATGCCCAGAGACAGTACCATAAAGCCAAGCAACATTCCATGTTTCCATGTAAAGGGCAGGGCAGATACGTTGTATAGCTTGAACCATTCATCGGAAATCGGTTGAGCCTGTAACGCCGATATCAGGAGCGGTTCATTGTCATTTTTTAAAAGAGCCATTCGAATCAGAGCAAAGCTGCCTGAAGACAGTCTGGCCTGAAAGGCGAGGTTGACCTGTGTTGTATTCCGGTTGTTGGAATGCTGAGTCACAGACCCGTATTCGATCAGAGTATACTCGCTCGCGTTGAGAAGTATTACTCGTATCTGCTCGTTCGCTCTGTCAAAGTTCTCCGCCGCACGCGTAGCGGGAGGAGCATAGTCGGCGAAATCTCCTTTAATCAGACGGTCCAGTGCGAATTTTACGTCCGGTTGATCACTGAGCCTGGAATAATCGATCGGCGTAGAGGCCTTCCATTGGGAGGCGATCATGTAGACGATTCCAATTCCCATCGCAAACGGAATACTCAGGATGATCATAGCGATAATTCGTCTCATTTAGCCTCCGGATGTTGAAGAGTCCAATCTCAGATTTATCCACTACTTTTTGCCTGTCATATCCAGGTAAACTATTTCTCCGGATGATTCTCCGCTGTCGTGTTCTGGCTGTAAAGCATATACCTTGCGTCAGACCAGCGACGACCCGACGCACCCGTCGGGAAAGCGACCGGACGCACCCGCCTGAGCGATGCTAAGAAATACATCGTTCAGGACGGAGACGTTGGCTACTTCAGATTTAACGTTTAACCGCCGATACCTTGATGCTTACGACGTCGGCGGCAAGGGCGGCGACGCGCTCGGCTGAATAACCCTGTTTCGCGGCGAGCGCTCGCAGATCGGGATCATCGAGCCATTCGGCGGGAATGCCCGATTCCTGGAGGATGCGAACATCCTTGAATCCAGCTGCCGCTATGGCTGCCGTATAATCGGCAAGTAGAGAAGCGCCGCCGACGCAGGCTCCGATCGCCGGTAGAAACGAGCTCACCTCTTCGGGCAGAGGCGATTTCACGACGATATCAGAGACCATCATGCGTCCGCCCGATTTCAATACGCGAAAGGCGTCGCGAAAGACGGCCGCTTTGTCGGGAACGAGATTGATCACGCAGTTCGAAATAATCAGATCGACGGCTCCGTCTGCGACCGGCAGGTTCTCGATTTCGCCGAGTCGGAACTCGACGTTCTTCACGCCTGCCTTCTCTGCGTTCGCACGAGCCCGGGCGATCATCTGCGGAGTCATGTCCACTCCGATTACCTTGCCTTCGGGACCGACCTGACGTGCGGCAAGAAAGGCGTCGAAGCCGGCGCCCGAGCCGAGATCGAGCACGGTTTCGCCCGTTTTGATTGATTCGCTGGCAAGCGGATTTCCGCATCCCAGTCCGAGATTGGCTCCTTCGGGAACGGCATTCATCTCTTCATGCGAGTAGCCTACAGACTCGCTGAGCTTTTCGGATTGCCGGGAAGCTGATCCGCAGCAACCGCCGCCTCCGCGTGAGGCGATACTTCCGTAGCGATCTCTCACATACTCTTTTACAGTTTCCTGATTCATACTATCCTCCGGCGACAATAGCGCCAGATCCAATAAAGGCGATTTGTTGGAATCGTCAATAAAATCAGAAAAATCAGAAAATTCAGTAATGCCGGCAATGGTGGCAGATTGGACGCGGACAGCGCACGAGCGGTTCCACTCCCTCTGCCAGCCGCTATCCGATCGGGGCGACTCCGAGAAGCGGGCCGAGCAGATCCTGCACCGTGCCCGACAGGCTGTCGGCCGGAACAAGGGCAATACAGGTGATTTTTCCGTTGTTTTCGAAGCTGACGAGGGCGAGCTTATCGCCGGGCTTGATGCCTGCCTTTTCCCGGACGTCGCGGGGCAGCACCATCTGGCCTCTTTCGTCCGTGCTGACGATGGATTCGATGCGGCAGCACGGTCCGCAGGCGCTGCGGTCGCTTGAGTCCGTTGTTGAGGACGATGAAGAGTGTGACGCTGATTTTGACGTTGTTTTTGACATACTGGCTCCCACAGGCCGACGGGGGTCGGTCCGTGGAGTCAGTGAAGAGACAGATGGCCTGTTCTCACCTCTTTTTCTGATTGAGCTGAGAAATCAGATACACAAGAATACCGGCTGCCATACCGGGCAGCGTTTCATAGACGGCATCGGAGTATCCGGGCATGGCCCGCCACAGGAATACGGCCGCCATACCGGCTACCATCATGAGAATGGAAACAGGCCCCGAAACGGGGCGCCGTAAGGAATGCAGCATGATCAGCGGACCGAGCGTCGATGCAAGAATGGACCACGAGAGAACGACGAGACCGAAGACGTTCTGACTGCCGAAAAGCGCGATGCTTAACGTTAGAAGCGTAACAAGGGCCGTTCCCATTTTCGCGAGAATATAGTTCTTCCAGTAACGTTCGGGCAGCAGATCCTGTGTGAAGGCCGCCGAGCAGGCGAGCACCTGCGAATCGGCCGTCGACATCGTCGCCGCAAAAAGGCCGGCAAGGATCAGCCCGATCAAGATCGGATGCAGCAGCTTTATCGAGATGATGGGCAGGGCTAACTCTGCGTCGAACGTCTCGGGATGATCGAGCAGGATGCGCGCACCGAGGCCGACGGCGATGGCAAGCGCCGAGAAGAGCGAGTACCATAGAAAATAAACCCGCCGGGCCGTACTCATCGCTGTGACAGAGCGGATGGCCATCGCGCGAATGATGACGTGCGGCTGTCCCGTAACGCCGATGCCGGCGGCTATCCAGCTGAGAAGAAAGGCGATAAAGCCGAACTTAAGATCTGCGGGAATCAGCGTTAACAGAGACGGATCGATTTCGCCCAGCCGTTCGATCGCCGCCGGAACGCCGCCGACCTCGACGACGATGCTGATGACAAGAAGAAGCATGGCGGCAACCATCACGACGGACTGAGCAACGTCGGTCCAGATCGAGGCGCGAATGCCTCCCGACCAGCTGTACACAAGAACGATGACGGCGCCAATGATGGCTCCGGTTTCATACTGCCATCCAAACAGCGTGTGCAGCGCTTTGGAGCCGGCATTCAACTGCGCGGCGGCATACACGCCGAGAAAGAGGATGAGAATGACGGCGGCGATGCGCATGACGGCCGGTCCGTAACGGTCGCCCGTATGGCTGAGGTACGAAGGGACGGTGGCGACGTCGCGCATCTCGGATTCGCGTCGCAGATGCGGATAGATCCATCTCCATGCAAGATAATCGCCGGCGATCCATCCGACCATGATCCATATAGAGGATAACCCGACGGCGTAGGTATAACCGATCAGGCCGATAAACATAAAGCCGCTGTTATTCGTCGCCACGGCCGAAAGAGCCGTAAAGAGCGGTGAGACGCTGCGGCCGGCGAGCAGGTAGTCGTCCGTCGTCTGTTTGCTTGCTCTGATCGACGCCACGCCGATCAGAGTGAAGCAGAACAGGAAGAATAGAAAGCTGATGGCAGTCATGGCTGTTCAGGAGTTGCGACTGAGTTCGATGATGCCCCAGGCGAGATCGCCACGGTTACCGGCATCGATCCAGTGTTGCAGGCCTATCTTCATGCGGTCGATATACTCGCCGCTAATCTTCGCGCGAAGGCGAGCATCCTGCCTGTTCAGCTCTTCAAGAACGCGGCCATAGTGCACGGGAAGCTGCGGTGACAGGTCGAAGATTCGCTGGGTTGTCATGCCGTGCTTCCCGGCAAGCCTTCGGTAGAGATCAAAGCTGCCCATCTCTTTCAGGTGAATGCGATCATAGACGGGCTGCAGGCGCGCCGGATCGGCCTTCTCGCTCTGCATGGGATCGGTAAAGATGAAGCGGCCGCCCGGCTTCAGGACGCGAGACACGCCGGCGAAGATCTTCTCTTTGGATCCGCTGTGAAGCATGGCATCCTGCGACCATACGAGGTCGACGGAGTGGTCGAGGATGACGGACGGAATCTCTTCGAATGATCCGTCGATGACGCTGATCGCTTCGGATTGTCCCGTTTCGCTGTTTCTGTTGCGATTGCGCTGATTTTCGACATCGCTCAGGTTAAGACAGATCACGCGGCAGCGAAAGCGATCGTTCAGGTAACGCGCCGCTCCGCCATAGCCCGAACCCAGGTCAAGAACGGTCGACGTTTCGTCGATTCGATTCTCGATCAGAGAGGCCATACGTTCGACGGTCAGTCGGGATGCCTCACGAATATCCTGTGTAGTTGCATAGAGGCCGATGTGAATATCTTCGCCGCCCCATACTTCATGGTAGAAGACGTCGGCATCGGGACTGTTATAGTACTGTTTTGTGATCTCGACGGTGCTCATGGGCGCGCCTCTCCTTCGTATTCCGTGCCGTAGTATTTCTCGGCGACGTGAATGTAGAAGTCAGGCTGATCCTGATGATGCGTTTCCTGAAAGTCTCCATACGTGGTCACTTTCTGAAATCCGACCTCGTAGAGCAGTTTGCGCATGTATTCTTTGCGAAGCGGAAACATGTTCAGGTTAAACTTCGCTCCGTCGGGGAACTCGTATACGAAACGAGCAAGTCCGTCATCCACATGCTCGGGCTCGGCACGAACGTTCTCGCCCGCGTAATAATAGATGTGTTTACTGCGAAATCCTTCGTCGAGGATCATGTCATAGTTGCGCTGATCGATGATCAAAACACCGTCATGGCGCAGCGCTGCATAAAATTCGGCGAGGGACTTGCGTCGGTCACGTTCTTCGAATAAATGTGTGAAGCTGTTTCCGAGGCAGATAACGGCGTCGTACTTGCCGTGAATATCTCGGTTTAACCATCTCCAGTCGGCCTGCACCGTGCGCAGGATGTGATCGCGCTTACGGCCGTTTGCAAAGGCGCGCGCAAGCATCGAAGGACTGCCGTCGGCGCTTGTGACTTCAAATCCCTGCTCGATGAGGCGTATGGAATGAAAGCCCGTGCCGGTGGCGACATCAAGCACCTTATGTGCGTTTCGTTCTTTCAACGTTCGCAGAAAGAAATCGCCTTCGCTATTTGCGCGGGCATCCCAGTCGATCAGTTCATCCCATTTAGAGACGAAGGACTCGATGTATTCGTTTTTGTAATGATCGGTTTCGCGTTTCGCTAACGGATTCGCTCCGTAGTTCTGTTTGCTACTGCTCATGAACAGCCTCCATAAATTACGCTGCGAAAAGGAGCGCGACCCTTCGCATTGAGGATGCGAATTCAGGACATGTTGCTGCCGTCCTTGAACGGCTTTCCTTTTCTCAGTCTGCGGGCGGTATCGTCAGTAAAAACCCAGGTGGGATGAAAAAACGCCGGAGCGCCTTGAAGCCGCACGGAAGGCGGCATTTGTTGTGAAAACGATACCTGACACCATTGATTGAGGCGGTAACAGAATTGCAAGAGTTTTTTCTTTCGAACATGGAAGGATCGTTATTTGAATATCCACCATTGTGATATCAGAGATCGTTAGTCTACTCGATCGTCGAGTCCTGTATAATCAAGAAGATCCTGGACGACGGCATCCATCATCCACGGTGTATTGATCATGCGTCGCAAATTCCAGTATTTTGCCTTGTTGCGAGCTCGTCGTGCCATCTGTTCGAGTTTCAGGTTGGCCAGTAAATACTGGGCCTTCGCATCGGCATCGATCAGTGGACCGCGATCCTGGATCAAGGTCGTTGCGTGATCCCCCAGTTTTTTCCGGTTTTGAATGGGGAAATGCTCGATTTCATCTCTATCGAACCATATCAGGGAGCAGTGCTGACAGATATCCAGATCGATGTAGGTTTCAGGGAAGTGAAAACGACGCCTTTGATGATAGTGATTGCATTGCGGACATTTGAAACTGCGCCCTTTGACCGATGTGGAAAGGCTTAACAGTTTCTGCCATTGATCGCTCGTTATCAATCGTTCAAGGAAACGTACAGGAGAGGCATGGCCGTAACAACTCATACACATCTGTACGAGGCCGAGTTCTGTTTGAACCTCTTCGAGCTCATTCCTGCAGCGAGGGCAATTCATTAATAATCAGCCTCTAAGTTGTGCGCTTTTCTGGAATAGCCTGGATTGGACAGGAATTCCGTCAATAAGAATAGTCTGATTCGGTAAATCTGTCGCGATACGATCGAATGCCAGCAAGCAATCGTTCTGCATGCGCGGTATCAGGCGTCATCAGAGCATACGGCCTCCACCGTCGATCTTTGATGACGGTCAGACCACCTCTTGCATCGACGGCGCCGATGATAGCTGAGCTTGTCATGCCGATAAACGGAGCATGATCACGAGCTAAAGGCGGCGATGTATGAGAGGCTTCGGCCAGGAGCAGATCCTTGAAATCGAAATGGGCATAAAGCGAGGCATCGGTGCGGCCCTGAAACTGTGGATGAAAGAAATACAGCGGAAGTATATATGTCGATCGTTCCGTTTCGTATCCTTTCATGCGTATGCCGTGATCGGCGACGATGACGATCAGCGTCTCATCGAGCAAGCCCCGCTTCTTCAGAGCTTCGGTGAAGGCTTCGACATAGTCGGAGTAATAGCGCACGGGATCGATTTGCAGCGCATCCATGTATTCCTGTGAATGGCCGTAGATGAACTCATGATACAGGAACGCTCGCTCATGAGCGGCGACGAAATCGACGAGGGTCGGAAGCAGATAACGATCGTCGCAGCTGTGTTCGAATTCATACGGCGTCATACAGAGGAAGCCCTGCTTACGTGCCTGATCACGATCCGACTCGGTAAGGACGAAGCGCTCTCTCCACGGAAGATCGAAGACGACGGCCTCCTGTTCCGTTACGGCTGCTGAGAAGGCCGTAACATAGCCGTATTCGTTCATACGATGCACAAGCGATCGTTTGTGCGAGAGAAAGGCGTAGCGAGCGACGTCGGCATCGCTGTAGGCTTCAAAGGGAACAAAGCGTCCCGAAAGCATGGCAAGCATGCCGGTGCGGCTATCCATATTCGAAGCGATGATATTTGTATAACGATGCGACTGTTTTTTTATATGTGCAAACATCCGCTCGGGTTCGAGTCGCGACGTCCCTTCTTCAAGCGCCTTCAGGGTGACCGATTCCATGACAAAGACGACGATCTTTTTATACCGTAGCGTCTCAGGTTCGGGGCGATCCCAGGTATTGTAGGATGCGGGAGGTGATGCGGCGTCGATCGTCAATGACCGAGCTGAGAATGCCTCGTAGAGATCGACGGCGATATAGGCGACCGGTGAGTCGATGGGAGCGGCGGCAATCTGCGTGCTCATCATCCCGCTGAGCGCCAGAAAGGCAGCGGCGCCTGCATGCCCTGGGCGCCCCGCATGGTACAGGGTATGATGCAAGAAAGAAGGCAATGACTCAATCTCGGCAAGGTGATTCGATACATAGTGGGCGACGAAATAGAGAATGATCAGGGAGGCGATCAGCAGCAGCCATCCAGTGAAGGGCAGTACGTCGGTGAAGAAGTAAAGCAGTTGAAAGGAATCCGTATCAAGAAGCGAGTACCGGCGCCATGTGGCCTCGGCAAAAAAGAAGAAGAAGGCGAAATGAAGAACAAAGGCAGAGAGAAAGAAGGCATTAAAGAGAATAGAGAAGAGAGAGTGCAGTGAGAAACGATGAGAAAGAAAGGAAAGATGCCCGGTCCAAGTCAGGCGCTGCAACATGAAAGAGAACACATAAGAAAACACATAAGAGAACAGGAGAATCGTCGAGAAGACGGTCACCTCGAATCCCCAGCCGAGCAGCATCTGACCGATCGACCTGGCCGGGATCAGATAAAGTCGGTAGGCGAGAAAGAAGAGCAAGGCGCCGGCGGTCAGCGTTACGCGGAAGACCGCTGATCGCTTGTGCGTATCGGGCATAGCACCTGACCGTCAGGCCCGCCCTTGATATCCGATGACGTCCATAAAGGCGCTGACCGAGAAGACGGCCTGGCCCGGACCCGGAGGGCCGTATCCCGGAGGCGTCGGAAGTTTATACTTCTCGAAGATGCGCTTCCATTCGCTGAGCAGCTCAAGGAAATACACAAGAGGCGGCTTCTCCTGCTTTTCAAGCGTCGAAAGCGTCGTATACGGCTCGGGACACCACGTCGTAAAGCGCGGCACCACTCCGTGGCTCATGAAGAAATCCAGGCCTTCTGCCGTCGACTTCACGGCCTCGGCGACGGTTTTGAAACCATAAGGCTTCGACAGTTCGACCCCGCCGACGAAGTTAGGAATCACATGCGACGGCCCGAAGACGTCCACCGACTCGACGATACGGCGAATCCAGTTCTCTCGCCCGATGAAGCGAGTTTTGCCGGGGCAGAGCTTCGTGAATAACTCCGGATCCCAGACCTCGTAATTCGGATGATAGACCTTGATGCCCGCCTCTTTGAAGCGCAGCAGATCGGCCTTTTCCCAGGCCTGCACGACCATCTTGCCCATCCAGCGGCCCGGGAAGCGTTCTTCGATGGCTCGGATGTACTGAAAATAGAAATCCGTCTCGCCTTTTTTCTGTAAGTCGGTGACGACCGATCCGCCTGTGATTGTATAACACTCGGCGACCGTATCTTCTTTATCGATGAACGACAGGACTTCGAGAATCTCTTCTATGCTCTTGATGCCCGTGTATGGCCGACCCTGCAGGCGCTGCTGTCGCCAGTTATGATTGATGTCGCAGAAGGCGCATTCTTCGTCCTTACCGAAATACTGGCAGTTACGAAAGACGGTTAAATAGATCAGGTAGCCCCATTCGATGACGGGAGCGATCTCGCCCGGCGATTTGCCCGACGACGTCGTATGTCGGTACCATGCAGGCACGGGCGGGAAGTCGACGTCGGCCAGGAACTGGTCGCCGAGAAAGAGCGCCGGACCGCGATCTGTCGTCGAAACCCTGTAGGGCGATGACGGATCGATGCGCACAGAAACGACGGTTTTCGCAAGCGAGAAGGGGCCTCCGCTGAGTCGAATCTCTTCGGGCGCTCTGAAGCGAATCTCTTCGGATTGTTCGGCCAGAGGCACGTGGTCGAAGGTGAAGATGAAGTAATCCTTGGTCTTGAACTCGATGCCCGACAATGCCTTGCCGTCAAAGCTCAGGCCCAGACGCAGAATATCCTGCTTCAGAATGGCCTCGAATGGCAGGTTTGTGTACCGGCGCTCGAAACTCTGCAGATCGGCGATGGTCGTATGAGGTGCGGGGGATTGCGCTTGAGCCGTGGACATCAGAACCAGAAAAGCTTGAAAAGCACCACCGGAAAGCAGATTTCCCTACTTGACCGCCCGCTTTGCCCGTGGATCTTTGCACCGATGGCGTTCGTTAAAAAACTCTTTACCTTTTCAAGACCCTTCCTGTCGGTCTTTCCGCCGCTCTGGCTTGCGACCTTCGCCCTGCTTGTTACCATCGATCTCGTTTCCAAGAAAATCGTTACCGATCATCTGAACTTTAACCTCACGCATCATCAGTTGATGAACGCCGCCGATGCGCCTCTGCACGCGCTGGTTGACGCTACGCCCGACATTCCCATCCTCGGGGAGGGCGGCGATCTGATTCGCTTTCGCCTCGTCTTCAATGACCGCTTCGTTTTCGGTTCGGGCCCGGTCGCTCCGGTCGCCGGTATCTATCTGACCGCTTTTGCCATCCTCTTTCTTTTCTTCTACCGCTGGAAGAACGAGGCGTCGGGGCATTCTGCCGCCTGGCTGCTTGTCTTCTCGGGAGCGGTGGGCAATCTGATCGATAAGCTCTTTGTGAAGTCGGTAGCGACGCGGGAATGGGTGTTCTCGCCCGGCGGACCGCAGGCCGGTCATGTGAGCGGAGTGGTAGACTTCGTCGAATGCATCTGGTTCGGATGGTCGCAGTTCGACGGTATCTGGGGCCTCAGCTGGCTCGCCTGGCCGTCCTGGCCGACCTTTAACGTTGCCGATAGCCTCATTGTCGTAGGTATCGGCCTGCTCATTCTCACGATGTATACAGAAGAGAGGCGAGCGCATCAGGCCTCTCGTCGAAAACAGGAAGCCTGACATTCTCTATGAGTCCGGATGAGCAGAAAATCCTGCTGGAGCGTATCGGTCGGGGCGAAACGCGGGCCTTTGTAGAGCTCGTGCAGCCTTTTCGTGAGCGGCTCTTTCGCAAGGCATGCTCCATGCTTGGCTCGCCCGATGACGCCGAAGACGCCTTACAGGATGCTCTTCTTACCTCGTTTCGCGGAATCGATCGCTTTCGCGGCGAGGCAAGTATTTATACATGGCTGTATAGAATCCTTGTGAACCGTTGTACCGACGTTTTGCGCAAGCGATCGACCGATCAGGTCGACTATGTGGATCCGGCGACCTTCGATGTAGAAGATCTTTCTGATCTTCAGAAAAATCATGAACTTTCTGATCATACGGCCTATCTAATCCAACAGATTCGGTCGCTGGATGCTCGCTTCCGTGAACTGCTCTGGATGAGATACTTCGACGAACTTTCTTACGAAGAGATCGCACGTGTGAAGAATTTGAAGGTCGGTACGGTGAAGAGTCGCTTGTTTAAGGCAAGAGAGCTTCTTAAAAGGCGCATCTTTCAGGACGAAAAAGGGAGAAACCTGCTTGGATCGTGAGAATGAAATCCTTCTGCATGAACCGGAGCGCATCAGTGCGCAGGCTTCGCTTTCGGCAGAGGCAAAGATGCATCGCGATCTTCACCTGCTTCTTGAAAAGGCAGGTCGGGAGCCGAAGAATCGAGCTCCGGCGTTAAGCGCCGATTTCAACGATACGCTGCTCGCCAGGCTTGATCAGGCGGTTAAGAACCCATCCGCATTGCCTCCACTGAATGACGCCGATTTTCTGCCAGTCGCCTCAGCGGGCGATGCCGGCGAGGGCTTCTTGCGCAGCCGAACGCTCTGGCAGGCAAGCGCCGCGGTGCTCGTTGCCGTCGGTATCGGCATAGGCTCGTTTCAGTACATGCAGAGGGCTGAGATTCCTTCAGCAAATGCGAAGACGTCAGAAGAGTCTCCTACAGAAAGAGCCCTTACAGAAGAGCAGAGACTCGGCGGGCCGGCAGGCCTTACGGAATCTGACGTAAAACCGGGTGCAGTTTCGCCAGATCCTACCGCACCGGGTGTATCCGTCCCCGAAACGCCCGAGGCCCTCGCCGCTCCGTCACCCGAAGCCGTCCGCCACCGCGACATGTGGGATGAAGAGACGGCCGATCCTGAGGCCGACCTGAAGGCTCGCATCCAGGCAGAGCGAAATCCGGCGAGGCGTAAAGAGCTACAGAAGCAGCTGCTTCAGATCTACGAATCGACCGGCCAGACCGAAAAAGCCGCCGCACTGCGTGCGCAGATCCAGTAATCCGATCAGCATGAGCCGGATCTCTTCTTAAGAAGAGCCGGTCCTGAACCCGTTCCTGAGTTTCAGGACAGAGTCTTCCTTTGTTGCAGAATCAATTCTGGGATGAGTTCTGAGTCGACGCCCCGATCGATTTACCATAGCTGGCTCGTATATGGAATCAAGTATGAGCCGGGGGCTGACCTCCATCCTTCTTCTTATCGCGTCGAACTCTTTCATGACGCTTGCCTGGTACGGGCATCTGAAATTCAAAGAGTACGGACGTCTGGCCGATCTCGGTCTCTGGGCCGTGATTCTTATCAGCTGGGGCATCGCCCTTTTTGAGTATATGCTACAGGTGCCGGCCAACCGTATCGGTTATACGGGCTACGGCGGGCCGTTCACGCTTGTTCAGTTAAAGGTACTTCAGGAGGCGATCACGCTTTCCGTTTTTGTCGGGTTCAGCGTCATCTTTTTCAAGGATCAGTACTTCACGACCAATCACCTGATCGGATTCGTCTTTCTCATACTGGCCGTGTATTTCATCTTTCGCCGCTGACGCTCAGCCAGAGATTCGTTGCCGATGTTTTGCAGGTCACGGACGGCTTACAGTCCGATTGTGGTGAAGGCCATCGCCGGCTTTAACCATACAAGACGCACGGCAAGCAGCAACAGGAAGACAACGCTCAACAGGAATAACCCGTGTGATCGCATGTTCGGAATCCGATCACGCAAAAGCGCCATGATGGGAATGCTTAACGTGAACATGCGATTGACGTTATCAAAGGTGGCCCAGTACTCCACAACAGAGAAGACTGAGAGAGCTGCTGTAAAGACCAGCGGCGAGAAAAGAGCGGCAGTCGGCAGACTTCTAATATAGAAGAAAGTGGAGACCATGATCAGCAGATAGAGCAGGTTCAGATACTTCGACATCTCTCGTGCAGCGCCCTTTATCGAGGCGAAGGCTTCGCCATTCAGACTCTGGAAGAAACCGACCATCGGACCGCCCAGTTTTGCGTCGTAGTGAACGGGATTAGAGCCCGGATGCGTTTCCAGCAGACGCACCGCGGCCATCCAGGCGAGAAAAACAAGAACGGGCAGAGCGGCGAGTATGACTCCACGCAGCGACTTGCGGTAAAGAAAAAGCAGCCCGATCGGAGCCAGAGCAAATAGAGCGGTGTCGCGAATCGTGACCAGAAAGCAGAGAAGCAAAGTGGCTCCGATCGTCCAGCGAGAGCGGTAGTCGGTGCGGTCTTCGCCGTCGGTCGAGAACCTGAATCCGCCTTTTTCAAGCATGGAAAGGCCGAGTACGGCGACGGCTACCATGAGTGAATCAGACACAAGAAGCAGCGAAGAGTTATACGAGAAAGGCGAGAAAAGAAAGAACAGCGCCAGATACCTGTTCTTCTCAGAAAGCATCGAGCGAAGAGAGAGAAAGGCGAGAATTTGTAAGAGTTGTAGAATGGCAAAGACAATGAGCCCATAACTCTGCCAGCCGAGCAGGGAGGCCGGCAGGCCGACAAGAAGACTCATGCCGATGCGACCCATGCGCATGCGATAGGTATCAAGAACGGGCTCGTCAAAAGAAGGATCAAAGAGATCCCGTGCGATCAGGTAAAAGAACTGGCCGTCGTAGCCCGAATCCTTGAATACTACGATGCCTTCAAAGGTCGCTCCGGGGTTCAGGTCGATGAATTGCTGCTCCATGCCGATCAGAGCCGACATCCGGTAACCATAGGGAGCGATGCGAGCGGCGGTGAGCAGGATTACCACGATCAGAAAAAGCGCGATCGGGGCAAAAGGGCTCGAACGATTGAGGCGATGCGTGACGCGATCGAGGACCGTTCGAAACAGAGTCGACAACGACACGGTAAGGCTTCTCTCAGAACGCAAAGTAAATCACCTCTTTGCCGAACTGTCCGCGTAGAACGATGAGAAAGAAGATGGTAACGGGAACAAGCACACGTACCCACAGCGCTCTCTCGACTAACCAGTCGTCTGACTTGAAAAGTCGACTCATGCCGTCGAGCAACAGGACGGGGAAAATGATCTCCAGAACTCGCGGCGTGTAGCGGCTGAGCTCGTAGGCGCTTGTGTTCATGCCTGTATGATCCCAGTACTGCATGGCTCCCTGAAAGAAGGCGAATACCTGCGCCATATCATAGGCCCTGAAGATCAAGCCGGTAATTGAGATGAGAAGCGTATTGAGAATAAGGCCGGCCAATCCGGCGGCGATACCGGGCTCGTCGTCATCGGATCGAAGCAGACGATAGGCGATGACGGAAAGTCCGCTTACTCCGCCCCAGATTATATAGGTCCAGTTTGCACCGTGCCACAATCCAGAGACGAGATAGACGATCATGATATTGCGAAGATTCATCCATTTCGAAACGCGACTGCCGCCAAGAGGTCGGTACACATAATCGGTAAACCAGCGGATCAACGTCGTATGCCAGCGTCGCCAGAACTCGGCGGGGTTCGTCGCAAAGAAAGGCTGTAAGAAGTTGCGCGTGAGTGGGATGCCGAGCAGCTGTGAGGCGCCGAGAGCAATGAACGAGTAGCCGGCGAAGTCGCAGTAGATCTGAATCATGAAGGCAAATCCCGTAAGCAGTATCTGACCGGCGCCGAACTCCGAAGCAAAATCGGGCTGACTCAAGTAATACGCTCTGTTGCCAAAAACCCCGTCGACGAGCGGAGCAAGATTGTCGGCGATGACGACTTTCATGAAGAAGCCGTGAAGAAGATTCCAGACGGCCTTCTCTGCAAGTTCGATATCGATCGAACGCTCTTTCTTGAGAGCGGTGAGAAGATCCTCGGCCCGTTCGATCGGGCCGGCGACAAGCTGAGGAAAATACACGACAAAAAGAGCGAAATCGGGAAGATTCTTCTCGGCGCCGATGCGACGACGGTAGACGTCTATCGTATAGGCGCTGGCCTGAAACGTAAAGAAGCTGATGCCCACAGGTAAAATCAGATTGGCAATAATGAACCGACTGCCACCTTCAGGTGTGATGCCGACCGCTTTCAAAAGCAGGAAGAGTTCACCGGAGAAGAAATTGAAATACTTGAAGAAACCGAGCAGCGCAAAATTGCCGATCAGCGAGACGATCAGTTGCCTGCGGCGAAGTCGCTCGTTCTCTGTATGCTCAATCCATAAAGAGAAGAAATAGTTCCACAGGGTCGAAAAGAGAACAAGGCCGAGGAAGATCCAATCCCAGGAGCCATAGAATATGTATGAGGCAACGAGCAATAGAATATTCTGACCTCGCAAACGCCATCGAAACGCCTGCATTGTCCAGTAACCGGCCAGTACGATAAGAAAAAATAACAGAAAGCTGAGCGAGTTAAAAATCACCTGTGCTGCTCCAGAAAGCCTTCGCGAATAGAAGGGAAGATGCGCCGGAAGTCGTTATTCAGTTCGGCTGCACCGTAGCAGCTCAAGTGGAACGGATCAATATAGCTGGTTTCGGGATAACTCAAAGTCGGGAATTGCACATAACCGGTTCCTTCGTATCTGGAAAGCACACCCTGAATCGTCTGGCGCAACAGCGGAACCTGCCGGGCCTGACTGACACGTTCGGGAAGTGGCAGTTCGAGAAAAACGATCTTGATCCCCTGAGACGATGCGAAGGCGACGAGTTCTTCGAGCGTATCGGTCTGCACAGTCATATTCTCTGTATTCAATCCGTCTGCCATGCCTTTCATGGCCGTATCGCGAGTGAGAAAGAGCCCGACGCGGCCGCTGGGTGATGTGAGATCATCAAGGTTAAAGGCGCCGCCGAAATTGCGAATCGACTGTTCTACAAGGGCCGTGCTATCGCGAGGCTGAAGTCGATCGTAGCAGATGCCTTTGTGAATGGCGTCACAGCTCTCACATCCCTCAATATTTCCGTCACGTCCTGGATTCTGGACCATGCCGAGAATCGTCGTCCGTAAGAAGTACGTGCGATAGAGGAACGGCGCCCCTTCATAGGCCTGAACGAGGCGATCCATGCCGCTGAATATGCGAATGGAATCCGTATAGCCGAGGAAGTGCAGGCGACCGTTGCGAAAGACCGGAGCAAAGAGTTCCGGTCGTAGGGCAGGTTGCAGGCCGCCTGGTTTGCCCTGGAACAGAGGGGCATCCAGCCTTCTTGAGAAAAACTGTGAAGCTGCCTGTAGCGGAGTGGCACCGTCATTATACTTGAGATCGGTTGCCGGTCGCTCAGGCGAGGCAAGCAATGCATGCTGGTGTGGCGCAAGCAAGATCAGATCGGGCTTGCGACCCGTGCTCAGGTAGCGCTTCAGCAGTACCGTGTAGTAGCGGTTACCCATGCCGGGAGCGCTGAAATTATAAAAGGACAATCCCTCTTCTGGAGGGCGTAAAGCCATAGAACGGGAGTCGCCGAGAACGATGACGCGATAGTTCTCGGTTCCTTCGCGCAGTTCGACGCCCTTTCGGTGAAGATAGTATTCCTGTGGATCGGCATATTCGTAAACAGGCAGAAGCCGAACGATGACCTCGACAAGGACGATGACGGAGGCGATGCTCATCAGAGCAAAAGCAGATCGACGTTTCATATAATGTTTTTACCGGCATCCTCTTCAATTTTTGCGCTGAGCACGGGAAAACGCAGGTAACTGCGCGGATCGACGTTATACGTATCGATGTGAAACGAAACGGCGAATCGCTCTCGCTTCCATTGACTGCTTCTCCAGAGTTGAAAGAAGCGCGAAACGGCCTGCTTTAATTCGTCAGGGGTGAAATGTTCTGCCGCCGTCGTCCAGCGAGCCTGGCCGGCCTCTTTTTCAGCAAGCAGTATGCTCAGAATACCCGATGGCGGCATGAGATCCTGAAGGGCCAGGCGTTCGATACGTTCGAGTAGAGCATAGGGCATGAGATCCTTTTCGTCAGTCTGCTTCGCCTCAAGCGGTCGCAGCTCGGCCGTAGGCTGCTGTGCATTGATATACGAAAGCGAGGGAATCGGTCCGAATTGATCGCCCGTTTCTTCCATATGCTTAAGCCAGCGCAGCAGGAATGCCTTATCGATGCCGGCGATGGGAGCGAGTCCGCCCGACGTATCGCCGTCCATCGTGCAGTAACCGACGGAGCTTTCGCTGCGGTTTCCAGTGGCGATCAGGATGCTGCCCGTCGTGTTGGCGATCATCCAGACAAGAGGGCTGCGAGCCCGTGCCTGGATATTCTGTAAGGCGAGATCATCGGTCTGCCAGGTCAGGGGGCGTTCAAGCACGCCTTCGACGAGGCCCTTTGATCGGTCGACCATATCCTGTATGTCGATGCGATGGTGGTTTGCGCCTAACGCAGCGGCTACTTCAGCGGCGGCGCTTTCTGTCGTCTCAGAACTCTGTGCCGTGGCCTGGTAGATCGTATGCAGCATCGCCTTCGTCGCTTCTCCCGGTGAAGAAACGGGCAGGCCGGCTTTCACAAAGAAATGATCGCCGAGCTCGGACGTTCCGCGGCGGATCATGCGTTCGACAAGCAGAGCACAGGCTGCCGAATCGGCACCGCCCGAAAGCGAGACCGTATAACCGCGTGACGCCGTCTTGCGCATATAGTCATAGAGGCCGAGCGTTTCAGCGTGTAAGAACTCGTTAAAGCGAACCGTATCGGTATCGATCGCTTCGCCCTGTCTCGATGGCTGCGTATCGTCGATAATCGTCTTTATTTCGATTGTATAACCAGGAATAGAAGAACTTCTGTGAGAGGCGTCTTCTGATCGAGCGAACGAAGCATCTCTGCCGAAGCCGGGAGCGCTTGACGAGCGATCAATCTTTATCACGGGTACAGTGCCGCTATCGTCGGGCATCTCTTCTTTGCGCGAATAAATACGCTGTCTGCGCTGCCGCATGCCGCTCAGCGATACGGTAATCTGACTGATACAGGCGTCCTGAAACGAAAAGCGATGGGATTCATGCAAGATCGTTCCGCCTGACGCTGCAATACGGGAGCCGTCGTAGATGGACCGGCCTGCTTCGTTACCGAGAAGGTTAACGGTCGCATACAGGCAGTGATACTCGCGCGAAGACGCTTCAACGATAGATTTACGGATGTCGTATTTGCCGAAGCCGAAATGAGAAGCCGCCGGATTCAGAATCAGATCGACCGAAGCCCCGGCAAGAGCGATTGCCGGCCGGCCTGCTACCCAGGCGTCCTCACAGATCTCGACGCCGAGACGCAGATCGTCGTATTCGATAACGGCCGGCCCGAAATAAGCTCCGTCGAGCGCCGTCTCTGCTGAGGCGATGAATTCTCCCTTTGCCGATTGAAAGGCGCGAAACCAGCGCGGCTCATAATGCAGCCCTTCTCCGGCAAGATGCTGTTTGGGGATCAGCGCCACCACACGACCGCGATGAAGCAGGGCCATGCAGTTATACAGAAGTCCGTTCTGCCGAAAGGGAAGGCCGACCGCAATCAATGCATCGAGACGGGCCGTATCCTTTGCAAGCGTTAACAATGCCTTCAGGGCGCCGTCGACCAGATAGGGCATGTAAAAGGCGTCTTCGCAGCCGTATCCGGTAAGGGAGAGTTCGGGAAAGCAGATCACCTGACGCTCGTCGCCGGCAAGCCTGATGGCGTTTGTTATTCGTACCAGATTGCCGCGCAGATCAAGCGGAGTCTGGTTGACCGTGATCAGGCTGAGCGACAGATCAGGCATGCAATCTCCCTTCAGACGGCGACGGCTAACGTTTTCAGGTAGGCTTCAAGAATCGCCCGTCCGTCCGTCTTGCCGTTGAGCGGATCGGTCGCTCGTTCCGGATGAGGCATCATACCGAGAACGCGTCCGTTTTCAGAAAGGATTCCGGCGATGTCGTTGATAGAACCGTTAGGGTTATTCAGATAGCGCAGAGCGACGCGGCCTTCGCCTTCAAGTCGCTTGAGCGTCTCGTCGTCGGCGCGAAAGTTGCCCTCGGAATGAGAGACGGGGATTCGATACTGGCCTTTCAGGTTTTGAAAAAGAGGGCTGTTGCCCGCCACAAGCGTTACATCTTTCGCAAGATGCAGCAGTCCTCTGTTGCGGATCAGCGCACCGGGCAGAAGTCTTGCTTCGCAGAGGATTTGAAAACCGTTGCAGATACCGAGAACGGCTCCGCCGCGCTGCGCATGAGCGACGACGGATTGCATGGCCGGCGAGAAGCGTGCAATGGCGCCGCAACGCAGATAATCCCCATAAGAGAATCCGCCGGGTACGACAAGCAGGTCGTAGGAGCGTTCGTCGGCAATGGGGCGATCGTGCCAGAGCAGGTCGGTTTTGAAATCGAAGAAGTCTCGCAGCACCGTATGGATGTCGCGGTCACAGTTAGAGCCGGGGAAGGTGACGATTCCCGCTCTGAGAGCGCTCACTTCGCCGCTCCCAGCAAGAGGTCAAAGCGATAGGTTTCGATGACCTGATTCACAAGCAGCCCGTTGCAATAGGATTCGATCTCTTTGCGGGCCTCAGCCTCGTTTGCGCTGTTCAGCTTCACTTCGATGTATTTACCGATGCGCACGTCCTGCACGTTCTTGTGGCCCATGTGGTGCAGCGAGCCAAGCACGGCCTGTCCCTGTGGGTCAAGCACGGATTCTTTAAGGGTAACATAAATGCGGGCTTCAAACATACTGCAATGTTTCGCCGGTCCACTCAGTGGAAAACTCTTTTTCGGGTTGGCCGGACATCGAGTAAGTAGTCAGTGTTCGATCGACGGTTCAGCATGGAGGTGTCCGTGATTGAGCGTTGAACCGATGGGACATGCAGAGCAGGAGTGGCTCGTGCCTCGGTTTCAAGGAAACGGCCTGTCATGCATATTTTGTATTCGTAAATCTTTATTTGTTTGACCTCGGGAGGCCATTCCCGGAATTGAGATATGGTCTCAATCTCTTTTGTCCGCCAGCTTCGCGTTGCCGCTCTCCTGGTCATGCTTTCCATTCCGCTAATCTTGCCCGCATCGCTGCATGCCTTTCACGGGCTTTTTTTGCCGGCCTACGGGGCGCGACAGGCCGGATTGGGTGGCGCCTCGCTGGCGCTGGGCGGCTCGGTGATGGATCTGCAGAACAATCCGTCGGGCCTGGCCTTGCTCGATGAGGGGCTGTTTGAGGCCGGAATCGCCCTCAATCGAGCGTCGATCACGTATAATGACCGTACCTACTTCCCTGGTGAGAACGTCTATTTCGAGAACCACAACCGATTTAACCCCGTCTCTCCGCTGCCCTACATGGGCTATGCGACTCCGGTCGGCGATCGCTTCGCCTTTGGTATGGCGCTGTATGCTCAGGGAGGCGGAGGCGCTGAGATCGACGGCATCTACCGTCGGGCCGCTGCAGAGACGACCTCAAGCGGAGGCGTGAGTCCGTCGGCCTATGTATCTGAAGATCTGAAATTCCGTTTCCTGCATGCGAAGCTTACGATGGGTGGGGCCGCCTCCTTTGGGCGTCTTCGCGTCGGTCTTGCCGTCGATCTCTCATACGGGACGAATCGTCTGGATCGCACGCTCACCGTGCTTCCGGGTGTCGGTGCCGCAATAGAAGAGAATAATCCGCTGAGCTATATCCAGGCTCCGGGAGGCTTTCATTATCGCAGTCGTCCGGCTTATGCGCCATCCGGCAAGATAGGAGTCAGCTACGACTTCAATGAAAGCTGGTCTGTTTCGTATGCCTATACGGCCGATTCGCAGCTTGAGCTGGACGGCATGATGCGCGCCGATTCGACCGACGCTATGCGCCAGGGAAGCTCTCGCGTCGAACGCACGCTTGCCTGGCCCGATCGTCATAGCGCCGGCATCGCCTATAGAGGCAGCGCCGTTACCGTCGCCTTTGATCTGCATTATATACCGTGGTCGCGACATTTCGATCGCATGACCTTCCAGATGGATCGTCCGATGGTCGGCACTCCTCTGGGGCCGGTGTCGTCGGCGTTAGTCTGGAACCTTCGCTGGAAAGACCAGGTCGTTGGGGCTATCGGCCTGGAATACCGGGTCGACAATCTCGCCTATCGAGTCGGCACAAGCTATGGTAAGACGCCCATCCCCGCCGAGGGGTTAAGCCCGTTTCTCGGATCGACGACCGAGTATCATTTTTCTGTCGGATTGGGTTATACGCGAGGGCTAGGATCGTTAGATGTCGCCTTTGAATACGCCCCTGGCCGGATGATTAAAGGATCGCCTATATCTGACTGGGCGATCTCGCGTCAGGTACAGGGAGCGGCCTTTCAGTTTGAGAGAAGCACCTCTACGAAAGGGCTGTATATCGGAATGCGTTATAAGATATAAGGCCTGCGGGCCTTCAGCAGCTTGCTAAAGGAAATAGGGATGAAAGAAAACGAATCGATTTTCAAAAGATTGGGACCGCTCTTCTTCGGTCTGTGGATCGTAACTACAGTAATGCTTGTCGGGCTGTTCTTGTTGGGACGCATGAGCTTTTCGTCTCTGGAAGACGGACGCCGTGTCGTCGAGGTATCGGCCTCTGATAAGGTACTGATCCTGACCGAGATGCGGGAGCTGCTTTTTGCCCTGAACCGTATGCACGGTGCTCTGGCTGTCGGCGATCAGCTGGCTGCAGCCGAGGCCGCTGAATCGGTCGGTATGGGAATGGTGGAGTCGCTTGCGGAACGTGAGGCCTCTTTAATCGCCAAGCTTCCGATAGAAATGAAAAAGCTGGGGTTCTCGACTCACGAGAATTTCGACGACATCGCAAAGAAGCTGCGCGATAACCCGGGCATGGATCAACGTGCGATCTCGGCCGAGATCAAAACGTTAACAGACAAATGTGTCGCCTGTCATGCAGCCTATCGCGTTGAAGCCACATATTAATAAGGCTACGTATTAAGAGCGCGTCTCGGTGCGGGCCTCAGGTTATTCAGTATTCGCCGATTGCGTTGCAGAAAAACGCTCCGTGCCGCAGTGCACAAAAAAAGCCGCCCCGACCGGGCGGCTTTTTTTGGCTCTTTGGTTTGAGACCTTTTTGGCCTTCACGCATCAGAGACCCTTTTCAATGCGATCAATCTTAAAGCTCTGACCGCCTTCAAGCGTGGCCGTATCGCCGACCGATTTACCGATGAGCGATTTGCCGAGCGGCGAGACGTACGAGATAACGCCTTTATCGGTGTCGGCATCCCACGGGCCGAGAATGCTGTAGATAAGCTTTTCGCCCTTGCCGTCCGTAACCGAGACCTTGCTGCCGATCGTAACGATATCGGTGCGGATCGACGTGGACTCGATGATCCGCGCCTTTTTCAGCTCGGCATCGATGCGCGTGATCTCAGCCTGCAGGCTTGATTGGCGCTCCAGTGCCGCCTTGTATTCGGCGTTTTCTCTAAGGTCACCCTTTTCCTGGGCCGCTCCAATATCGCGGGAGTTCTCGGGAAGCTCGACGTTCACCAGATGGTTGAAGTGATTGCGCAGCTTCTCAAGACCGGCAGGCGAAACGAGAATAACGTCGGAAGGCGGAAGAAGATCCACCGGACGCTCTTCGATCTCTTCGTCGATCTCGTCGCGAGCGGACGTGAAATCCGGACGCACCGTGCTCAAGAAGGCGTCGAAGTTATCCTTGTGGGCGTCGGGAACGTAGGGCACTTCTCGAAAGAGGGCCGACATGCGTCGCAGTGAGGCGGGCTGAGCCGTCTTCACGATCTCTTCCAGCGGTGTGCCCATCAGATCGTCGGCGACGATGTTCGTCGTGCCGAAGATGTCGCGAAGCAGCTGGTTCTTGAGTCGGTTGCCTTTCTCTTCGATGCGGCTGAGCGGTTTCAGAAGGCGGAACATCTGAAGCATCGTATCTTCGCGATTCATCTCCATCCAGGGCTGGTTCCACTGACCGGCGAGAATGGATCGGGCTGCCCAGAGGAAGACCTCGGGATAATCCTGATAACGACGGAAGGCGGCCTGAACGAAAGAACGCAGAACTTCGGTTTCATTGCGATGGTTCAGCTCGTTCAGAATATAGCGATGCGCCTTGATCGGAGTTTCGAAAAGCAGCTGCTTGAGGATCTCGGCGAAGTCGGGGCGGCCTTTGATGAGCATTTGCACCAGGCGTTCTTTGAACTCGAGATGATCGATCGATTCGCTGATGCGCAGGATGGCCGGAATATCAGAGGCCTTGAGGATTTCGATCAGATCGGCGTCGGAGTGGCGGCTCTGAATGCGTCCGTCCGGATAACGTGACCTGTACTTGGCAAGATAGAAGAAGCACTGGAAACGCATGGCCGGATCACGCGTCTTGCGTTCTTCTTCGTAGAAGAACTGAGCGCAGGAGGTGGCGGCATTGGCCGATTCCGGCTCACGAAGCGCTTCGAGGGCGATCTCAAGTTTCTTGTTCCAGTCTTTCGTCTTGTGAAAGCGGTCGTCGAGTTCGTCGTTATACGAGATCTCCTGCTTATGCAGAATGAGCTCGTCGCGTTTCTGCGGGTTAAACCCGAACAGCGAATCCTTTTTGAGAGTTGTGCGCGTCTTGTTCCACCAGCTCGACCAGTCTTTCGCTTTGAGAAATCCCAGGCGATCAATAACTTCGGATTTGATGTCGGCGAGAACGATCTTATGGTTATACGACTCAAGCAGAAGGCGAAAGAATCCTCGGATGTCGTTCTGGAAAAGATCGGTCACCTCGTCGGGGTTTGTGAACCACTTCACCCAGATATGCGAGGGCTCCATCGGCTGCAGGCTTGAGATGGCCATCTCAAGCGTCATCTTCTGGCCTTCGTTGCCTTTAAAGTCGATGACGATGGCCGTCGGATCAATGCTTGCGATCTTGCCGACGCCGCGCGTGCGGTGATAGACGAAGTTACCCGTATCGAATACGATGTTACGCTCGAAGGAGGCGATACATGTATTCACCGGCTTCTTCACATTCGTGATTTCAGAGATGCGCAGGAACTCATTGAGAAGCGAATGTCCGCCGTACTTCTGCTTGTAGGCGCGGACCAGCTCTGATCGCGCTTTATTCGAAGAGGGCTCGTGAATCAGGATCTTTTTAAGAAGCAGGATCACCGTATCCCAGTCTTCAAGCTGGCGATAGACCTCGACCAGGCTGGCGAAGTAGGCGGCGATGCGCGTCTTTTCACGGTAGCCCGAAAGGATGCGCTCGATCTTTTCGAAGAACGGGATGTCGTCAGAGAATCGGTCGACAAGCGTGCTCCAGATCTCTTCGAGTTTGGCGTAGTCACGAAGACGGGCATAGCTTTCAGCGGCCTGTTTGAGATAATGACCGGCGCGATCGGCGTCGTCTTCAAGAATGAGCATGCCGTAACGGCGGGCGACGTCGGGATCGGGATTCTGCTCGTCCATCGAGGCGAGCTTTTCAAGATAGGGGCGAACTTCTTTTTTTCCGCGAAGGCGCTCGACGGCCTCCACCATGGAATGAAGCGCTGCGCGATGCTCGGCATTATCTTTAAGAATACGTTCAGCGATTGCTTCTACGATTGGCCAGCGCGCCGTCTTCTGGAAGTCTTTCATCAGATCGACGATAAGGTCTTCGGCGTCGGTGTTGCCGGCTTTCAATCCGTCAAGGCCGAGGATCAGACGTGACAGGACGGAACGCGGATTTTCCTGAAGATTTTCGGCCAGAACCTTACGAACAGATTCATCGGCTGAGCTCGAAACCTCGTCGGCGAGCTCCTCCATCTGCTTGATGCGATTGAGCTGATAGGAGGTAAGATCCTTGATCAGCTTCTCTTCATTGATCTGGGCGACGACCTTCGAATAGAGTGGATTGGAGCGTACGTCAGATTCGGCCGTCTGGTTGGTCATAGAGTAAAACCTTCCCAATATATTTGGATAGGTACAGCTTTCCAGCAAAACCGACTGCGGTCAACCTTTTTCGGTCAGTGGTGGTCAGGGGAAGGATATCGTGAGTTGCGACTGGCTGATACTGCCAGAAAGCCATTGAACCGCGGAGGTTCCACAGCATTCAGATTATTCATTGAGAATCCTGACAAGCTGGTCCCATTCGGGGAAAATCGAGAGAGTCTCTTGCTCGTTTCTCGCTATCCAATCTCTTGCTTTACGTCTGTATTCTCCGGGGCTTAAATTGTAGTGACTGCTCAACCATTCATTGAGGCCAGCCATTAGATCCTTGCCTGAAAACCATAAGAGAAAGTTCTCGACCCCTTCAAAAGAGGTGTTCGAGAAACGGCTGGAATAAGACTGATGGGTTTTTTGAATCGTTTCTTCTCGAAGAGCTGGTGTAATTGTTTCTCTAAAGGTTGAAATTGCACTCACTGCCCATGATTCATCATTCAGGTCTTCAGGTAGCTGAAGCTCCTTTATGTCTGGTTTGGTGTCGAGTTTATAATAGGGTGGAAGCGATTTTCGTAAGTGGGCGATCGTCCATCGCCAAGCCTGATATTCGGAGATACATCGACCGCTGGTAAGAATGGCCTCGGAAGCTGATTCCAGATCGCAGCCAAGGACTCTGGCCAAAATCTTCGGATCAACAAGGTAGCTTTCTATTTCATGCCTGCACCATCTCCAACCTATCGGTTCTGCATTTTCCAGATTGTCGATAGTAGGTTGAGAAAGATCATCAGGAGGGGGAAAGTCGAAGTCGCGGTCGCGCAGGTAGCAGATCTGGATTTTTTTCTCGGAACGTTCCGTTCTCACGCGAGGTGGGAGTGAATTCTTCGAGCCCCCTCCGATAACAACAGGCGAACCTTTGAGGATAGGAGTTAGTACTTCGACGTCCAGATTGCCTTCGACATATAGCTTTTTTACAGGCATCGCACTCCTCGCTCCAGGCGTATTTCCTGCTCATCAGGAATTGCTGAGGTCAGGTATTCTGAATGCGTTGTTATTATGAATTGACAATCGGGGCCAATTGCGGGGAGACTGGCCAGTAGACGCTGTTGTTCGGGAGGATGGAGATGTAGCTCAAGCTCGTCAATCAATACAATGGAGCGGCTGATATCCAAGCGTACGAATTCGTAAATGATAGGAAAAACAGCTTGTTCACCGGATGACATTTCGGCAAGATCATAGACGCGATGATCTTTATCCTCAATCAAAAAGTAGAAATCGGAAGCACGGGGCACATTCACATCTGGTCGGGGCATAATTCCGATGAACTTTGAACCCGGGAAGAGAGCCTGAAATTTTTCCTGAAGGGGGTTTATGAAGTCTTTACCTCTCCGACTGGCCGTTGTATGGTGTCCCCACCAGCCGACAAGATACTCTCGCAGCTGTTCTACGCCTGCTTGCCACTCATGCTTTGCCGATGGATAACCGTTATCGCCTTGAAACAAGACAGAGCCCAAGTTGCGCTGCTGATCGAACCAAAATACGTCACCCAGTTTTGCGAATTGTGATTGTAGTGTCGGTTGTTCTTGTTGCAAGACTTTGATGTAAAACCGACCTAAGAACTGGTTCAATGCCTCAAATCCCTGCGGTGATCTCAATGTTCCCTTTTCGTAACGTATAGTTACCGTTTTATGCGTTGCCGGAGGTACCAGCTTCTTGGTCTGCCGCTTTTCGGTCGGAAGAGACGCTTCCCATGCGTCATAAAGAGATTTTGTTAAAGCGATCTCTTCTTCGTCAAAGCTCAATACAAGCTCTATATACGTTGGGCCCAGACTGCTCATGCGTTCAGGCAAAAATCCGTGCCATTGGAAGTCACTGATGGATCGAGTCCGCCGTGTGGCCATCGACAGAGTGAGCGCAATAGCCTGAAGGATGCTTGTTTTTCCGCTTCCATTACCCCCAATCAATGCTGTCAGTGGTCGTGGTTGCTCTGGCTCTGATGTCAGTTCAAAATCAATCTCATCAATGCCTTTGAAGTTCTTGATTGTAACTCTTAGTAGTTTCATCTGCGTCCTTTAACCGGCACTGGATGCTAACGTTATAGATAATGCGTTATCGTCAAGAGAATTGCTCACGGGTCCTGCCACATGCCCGATTCACGAATCAGAGCGATCAATTCCTGCGTGGCGATCTCGGAATCTATGTTCTTGCGAATCACCTCTTTGCCTCTGTAGAGGTTGATCTTTCCAGGCGCCGATCCCACATAGCCGAAGTCGGCATCGGCCATTTCGCCGGGGCCGTTGACGATGCATCCCATAACGGCGATTTTCACGCCTTTCAGATGACCGGTGACTTCTTTGATGCGAGCCGTCGTTGACTGAAGATCAAAGAGCGTTCTTCCGCAAGAAGGGCAGCTGATAAACTCCGTCTTTGTGATGCGCAGTCGAGTGGCCTGCAAGATATCGAGAACGGTCTGATAGGCGACGTCAGAGCGCATGCTCGGACCGATCGCCAGAACGTCGCCTATGCCCGAAAGCAGAAGGGCTCCGGCCTCTGAGGGCATACGAAAAAGTGCGTCATCGTCGTCGGCAGGCGTATAATACAGCATAAACGGAGCGGCTCTGCGATTCTGATTCAGGCATTCCGTAAGCCAGCGATACGGATAAACAGGATTTGCTCCCGTTTCAAGGGCAAGAACAAGACAGGGGATAACGGAAAGACGTTCCGCCTCTGACTGCAAGGCAACCGGGCTCATCCGATCAATGTTAACGCGAACAAAGACAGGATGTTTGATCGTGCTCAGCTTATGCAACAGAGTGGAATCGATACGACTGGCTTCGATCAAGAGACCGCAGTCTTCGGGAATCTGTGTCGTGTCATCGCTCCAGAGGATCACAGGAAGCGAGGTCCGCTCTCCGTTACCGAAGAACTGTGGAAAGCGTCGTCGTGCGGCCGCTTCGTCGTTTACGAAAAGATAGTCTGGTGGATTTTTCAGGAATGCCTCGAGGGCGGCGTTAAGCGCAGGCCCGTCAAGATCAAGAGGCATGGGAGCGGCCGCCCGGACCGGACGCGAAGCTCCGCAATCGAGAGGGGCAATGCCGGCCGTTGTTGTGCGACGTCGCTGGATGCGATACGGAGAGCGAAGGCTTTCGTTCTCGGCCTTTGCCTGACTGGTCCAGTTCTGCTGTTCGACCATCGTCGCTCTGAGGATCTCGCGAGCGGCCGGAATCTCATAAACGGCATCTTCTGTTAACGAGACGCGAATCGTGTCGCCGATGCCGTCGAGCAGAAGCGAGCCGATTCCGATCGCCGATTTGATACGGCCGTCACGCCCGTCCCCCGCTTCGGTTACGCCCAGATGAAGCGGATAATCCATCTTCTCTTTACGAAAGCGTTCTACAAGCATGCGATACGCCTGGATCATCACATGCGGATTCGACGCCTTCATCGAAACGACCATATCGCGAAAGTCGTAGAGCTCGGCGATTTTCAGGAATTCTATGGCCGACTCGACCATGCCTTCAGGCGTGTCGCCGTATCGGTTCATGATGCGATCGGAAAGCGAGCCGTGATTGACGCCGATGCGCAGCGCACGACCGAGCTCTTTTGCGCGAAGCACCAGAGGCTTGAAGCTGTCATGAATACGTTCGAGCTCTTTCACGTATTCGTCGTCGGTATATTCGATCTGTTCAAAGCGTTTCGTATCGGCGAAGTTACCCGGATTGATGCGCACCTTCTCTACGTATTCGACGGCGATCATGGCCGCCCGCGGAGAGAAATGTATGTCGGCGACAAGAGGCCCCGTATAACCCTTTTCGTTCAGCCGAGAGCGGATCACCTCAAGGTTCTTCGCCTCTTTCGGGCCCTGCGCCGTCAGGCGAACGAGCTCGGCTCCGGCGTCGAACAGGGCGATCGCCTCGGCGACGACGGCGTCGGTATCACACGTATCAGATGTCGTCATCGACTGGATGCGCACGGGGTTTGCGCCGCCGATGCCGATCGCACCCGCCTTCACCTCGCGAGTCTGTCGCCTCTGATACAGGAAGGGACTGTCGGTATAGTCTCCTTGCGGCACAAAGGTATCGAGAAAGGAGCGGTAGAAGGAGAGCAGCTCTCCGGTCGATGGCATAGATCCAGAAAAGCGAAGCGAAAGCCGGGGAAAATCAAAAAAATACAGGAAGGACTGCGATTCCTGACGCTGTTCATGTCTCACGAGTCGCAGTCCCTGCATAGTCTGTACAGAGAGATTGTTTCACGCGCAAAGCCGTAAACAATTCCGCTCCAGGGCCTTCAGGGCATACTCCATTTGGGGTTTTGGGACCGATGCTATTTTCGTTTGCCTGACGGCAGGCATGCGGTTTCCTGACGAAGGAACTCATCTCAAAACCCTCGATTGCGAAGCGGGTTCTGACATGGGTTCTTCGTGCCGGAGGAGCTTTGCATGATTGAAGATATCTTTGCCGATCGACCGATCGCCAATCCCCGTCTGAACGAATCAGACAACTTTAACCCGGGCCTTGAACCCTACGACCTCACCGATTACACAGGCATCCGCGGTCGCAACTTCTTTCACGAAGATCAGGTATTGCAACGCATCTTCTTGCGCGAAGCACTTACTCAAGACGCAGATCACAATAGAGCGATGTACCGGCACATCGAAGGCTACGGCGACCTTGTCGGCACGATCCTTGACGAGCTGGCCGAGATCTCGCATAAAGAGAATCGACTCGGTTATATCGAACATTTTGATCGCAGCGGCGAACGTATTGACGAGGTGCGTTACTGCCACGAGCAGATCCAGGCGCGAAAGATTTCTTATGAATATGGCATCGTGAATCTTGATTTTCACAGAAGCTGGGAACATCCGTTCACCATGTTCCATCGTATGGCGCTTGCCTATCTGTGCAATCAGGACGGCGAGGCGGGCGTCGGCTGTCCTCTTGCGATGACGGATGGCATGATCCGGGCGATTAAGGCGCTCGGCACTCCTCTGCAGAAAGAGCTGTATCTTCCATTAATCGCCGGCCCCTCCAGTGAAAGCTATTTCATGTGCGGGCAGTACGTAACCGAGCGCGTCGGAGGATCAAACGTCGGGGCCAACCGCACCCTGGCCCGTCGTCTTGAGGCTCCGGCCGGCGAAGCTCCTGGAAAGTGGTTGCTTACGGGCGAAAAATGGTTCTGTTCGAATCCTGGCGATCTCTGGGTAACGACCGCCCGCGTCGACGGCACGAACCGCATCGGTCTCTTTCTTGTTCCGCGTCTGCGTACCGACGGCTCGAAGAATGGTTATACTCTTCTGCGAAAGAAAGACATCATCGGAAGCCGGGGTAAGATTACGGCCGAATGCCTTTACGAAAACTGCGAGGTTGAAGAACTCGGGCGTCCGGCGCACGGCATCGCGAATCTGATTCGATATGTCATCAATATCTCTCGCATCCACGTCGGAGCGGCGGCCATCGGTATGAGCCGGCGAGCTCTTATGGAAGCGCTTGCCTACGTGCGTCGTCGTACGGCCTATGGAAAACGTGTCGTCGATTTTCCCGTCACGAAGGTGATGCTTGCGAAGATGTCGATTCTGCATACGACGGTGACGCTTGCGAACTTCCGCAGCTTCAAGGCTCTCGATAAAAAAGATCCGATATCGGAGCTTCTCACCCCGATGCTCAAGTACATCTCGACGGTGAATGCGACCTGGACCGTGCGCCAGTCGATTCTGCTGCACGGAGGCAACGGCATTCTCGGTGATTTCAGCTGCCTGCCCCGTCTGTTAAACGATTCCGTTATCAACGAGACGTGGGAGGGAGCGCATCCTCTGATCCAGGAGCACGTGCTCAAGGCGCTCTCGCGTGAGAAAGTGCGCTCAGCGCTCGATCAGCATATCGAATCGGTCCTGGCACGCGAAGCGAACGGCGGCGAGAGATCCGATCTGTTTCGTGATCTGCGACAGTTATACGCCGACTGGAAGCAGAACCTCGAACAGTCCGCAGAATGGATCGATCTCAATCGCAAATATATCACCGAATCGCTTTTCTATGTGTACGGGCTGTCGTTGCTTATCGAAGAGGCCGTCTTTGATCCGGCGCTGGTGTCGCAGAAAAAGGGCATCCCGCAAGAATTGCTCTGGACGGGGCCGGAATACGATCCGTTGCTTGTGCGTCCGGGCGAGAATGCCGACCGCCGGAATCCCGAGGCCATGATCCGCCTTGAGAACCGTATCTATGCTCACATGGCGCGCGGATTGATCGAAATCTATCGCCGCGGGGTGGACGGGGCGACGGATCCCGAAGGAGTATTCATGAATATGAAGATGCTTGATGGCATCCTCGCCTACATGGGCGTGAACGAGTAACGGAGGCGCATCAGTGTAGCAGGCCGATGACCTTCGCAACCGGCACGGGCCCGAACTGCCTTGAGTCGAGCCCATCGCCGTCGGCGAGAACGTAAAACTCATCGGCCTTCAGCGTTATCTCGTCTCGATCAAAGAAAGAGGCCTGTAGCAGAGCAGGCGATGGTCCGTTACGCTTTGCCTTTGGTCTGTCGGCTTTTTCCTCTCTGGAATCCGAAGAAGGCGGTTCGGCTTCTTCATGGTAGCCTGAAGCTCGTATTACCTTTCCGTTTACAAGAACGGCTCCTTGCTTCACCTGAACACGATCGCCCGAAACGGCGACGACTCTCCGGATCATGCGCTGTCCTTCGTTCATGGGATGTTCGAACCAGATTATGCGATCCTTTGCGATTTCAGCGGGCTCAAAACGCCGATGCACGGTCACGACATCACCCTCTTTCAGAGCGGGCGCCATCGACGGCTCTGAAATCTGAACAGGCGTCCACAGAAAACGATGCAGGGCCATACGCAGGCCCCAGCCGGCAAACAGGGCAAGAATGACGACGATGACGATCGACCCCCTGGCCTTTTTCTTTCGTTCCGGAACAAGGTCACGATCACGTATGCCCATACACCACCCGTAGAATCCATAGAATTCCGCTTGAATTCAAGTTGAATCCATAGCAGGCTGCTGAAAAAGAAGCCTGCTATGGCAAAATAGGATGTTTTGCCCCAATGGCCTTTTTGGAAAAAGGCCATTGGGTACGGATTTTTGGGCTTAGCTCAAAAATCCGTCATCTGAAAAAGTCCACGGATGGACTTTTTCAGATGCCTGATAGAAGAGAACTGAAATCAGGAATCAAAGCGCTGCGGCGACAGTCAATCCTTTCCATCAAGATGCGGACGAGATGCGGAGGATATCCAGATGCAGGCGCGGCATGCATCTCCAGGCCGAAAAAGGCTTTGTTTGAAAAGGGGGGATTGAGAAAAAGGTCCGAGATGCCCGATTACATATATATAGACAGACAGCAACCTCTCGACCTCGCTTACTCCGTCCTTGATAAAGCCCCTTATCTGGCCGTTGATACGGAGTCCTCCGGGTATTATACTTATTATTCAGAGCTCTGCCTGATTCAGATCTCCACCGATTCCCAGCATTTCATCATTGATACGCTTGCTAAGCTTGAGTTACAGCGCCTCGCTCACATCTTTGCCGGGCAGAACATACCGAAGATCTTCCATGCGGCGGCTTCTGATATGGGCGAGTTCCGTCGTCAGTATGGCTGGAGTTTTGCGAACGTCTTTGATACGCATATGGCGGCCCGGTATTTGCGCCATGAGGCCTGTTCGCTTCTCGCTCTCGTGCAGAGGTATGTCGGCGTCGAGCTCGAAAAGAAAGAGCAGAAGTCGAACTGGATGAAGCGTCCTCTGACGAAGGCGCAGCTTGATTACGCCCATCTTGATACGGTTTATCTTTATCAGATTATGCAGCAGATGAAAGAGGAACTGGAGCGTGCCGGCGTTATGGAAGAGTTCCAGGCCGAAATGGACTGGATGTGCGAGGGAGGCGATGACGAGCTTGAAATCGAAAAGCCGGATAACCCGAACGCCTGGATGCGAGTGAACGGAGCGATCCGGCTTTCCGCATCGGCGAGGGGACGCTTTGCAGCCGTCTATGCTCTGCGCGAAGAGCGTGCTAAAAAGGAAAACATTGCGGCCTTCCGGCTGATGACCAATCGCAACCTCTTTCGTCTCGTCGAAGAGCTACCTGAAACGACCGATGAACTACATGATTTCGGCCTGCATCCGGTTTTTCTGCGGCGTGACGGAAGCAGGGTCATCGAGTCGCTCCGTGAGGCGAAGCCGATACAGCAACTGCCCTTTGACGAAAGACAGTGGGATCCTCCTGAAGTCGAGGAACGATTTCGTAAGTTGAAGGAGTGGCGTCAGAAGATCGTATCCCGTCGAGACCTCGAACCCGCCCTGATACTGTCGAACCGCATCTTAAAAGAGATAGCGCGAAAGCAACCAATAAGCGTCGACGATCTGGGGGCTCTGCATCTGATGTCGGACTGGAAGCTGCACAATTACGGACCCGAAGTTATAAAAGTGGCAGGCGGCGTCAGGCAATGATGGTAATTTCAGCGATGGCAGGCCGGTGCGAAGCGTCGTCCGCAATCGCTTTTTCACGGTTTATTCAGAGGTAGGATATGGCACGCAAGATTCAAATGACGCGATTCACACTGATGAATCTGATTTTCTTTTCGATACTGGGCGGTACCTTCTTGAGCCCGCTTGTTTACAGCGGTCTTCGTGAAAGCCTTCACCGTCAGGGAGTGGAAGGCGATCCGCTTTCTGATGCCGACCAGGCGACGGCCATCGCTTTACAGAAGAACTTCATCAGCGTTTTCAAGAAGGCGCAGCCTTCCGTCGTGTATATCAAGACGAATATCGTCGTGCGGCCTCATGCCTGGTTCGAGTACTATCAGCAACTCGAAGGTCAGGGGACCGGCGTTATCATCGATCAGGAGGGCTACATCGTAACGAACAGCCATGTCGTGGCGAACGCCCAGAGTATCGAGGTGACGTTTTCTGATAACACAAAGGCCGAGGCGAAGCTGGTGGGGCGCGATGAGAACTCCGACGTCGCCGTTATTAAAGTGCCGGCGTCGGCAAGATTGCAGCCGGCGTTGCTCGGCGATTCCGATAAGGTCGAACCGGGCCAGCTTGCCTTTGCCCTAGGTTCGCCGTTCGGTCTTGAAAGCACATTCACGCAGGGTATCATCTCGGCTAAGTCGAGAAACATCGACGATTCCAAGTATACGCGCATCCAGACAGATGCGTCGATCAATCCGGGTAACTCCGGCGGGCCGTTGCTCAACATATACGGGCAGGTGATCGGCATCAATCAATCCATCATCTCACCGGACGGCAAAGGCGGGTCGGTGGGCATCGGATTCGCCATCCCAATAAACGAAGTCAGAGACACGATTGATCGACTCAAGAAAGAGAAGCGCGTCATCGGACGAGCGGCGCTCGGAGTATCGGTCGGCGAGGCGAGCGACAATCTGCGTGAGTATCTCGGAATCAAAGGACAGATTCCTGGCGTTGTCGTGCGTATGGTCGTGCCCGGTTCGGCGGCCGAAAAGGCCGGCCTGAAAGAGAACGATTACATCTATCAGATGAACGGAGCGAAGGTCGAATCGCCTGAAGATCTGATCCGGGCCGTTCAGAAGGCCGGCGTCGGTGCAAGCGTCAAAATCGACATCTACCGCGGCGGCAAACAGCTCAGTCTGAACGGAGTGATCGGCGAAGATCTCGCCGACTGACATCATGCTGTCGACCGACCGATGGATAACGCTGTCTGAGACGGCGTCGACGAACAGCCTTCTGCTCGATGGGAACTATCCGTCGGGAACGATGGTTACATCCCGCAGGCAGACGGCCGGGCGCGGTCGACAGGGCCGGGCCTGGAGCAACACGAAAGATCAGAGCTTTCTTTACAGCGTTTTGCTTGAGTTTGACGAGCTTCCCGCTGCGGCGACGGCCATGCCTTTAATGGCCGGCCTGGCCGTGCTTGAGGCGGCAGAGTGCTGCCTTCGCGATCTGTATCCGGCGGCTTCGACGCAGACCTCTTTCTTCTTGAAGTGGCCTAACGATATCTTAATCAAGAGAGAAGGCACGATCGGTAAGCTGGCCGGCATCTTGCTTGAATCGCGTATGGAAAAGGGCCGATTTCGCGTCGTGACGGGCGTCGGACTGAACTGGTCGGCCATACCACGCGGCACGGAACCGGCCCCTTTTGCACCGGCCGCCCTTTTTCCTGAAGAGTTCCCTCAGGCGAAAGAGCCCGAGCAGTTTGTCGCATGGCTCATTGCTGCATTGAATCGCCGCCACTACGATCATCCGATTTTTTCAGCAGAGATCAAAGAGGCCATCGAAGATCGCTTCTTTCTCAGAGGTCGCAAGCTTCGAGGGCCTTTCGGCCTTGCCTCGTGTGAAGGCCTTTCCGCTGATGGAGCGCTTCTACTGCGACTGGAAGACGGATCGACTGTAAGATACGACCGAACCGATGAGGAGTATGAAATCCTGTGAGTTACGCCCTGGCCATTGATATCGGCAACACCAATACCGTATTCGGAATCCTCGCCATTGATCCCGAAGGCTCGATCGAAGGGACCGTCATTAAATCCTGGAGAACGGTTACCCGAAGAGACCGAACTTCCGATGAGTTAGGCGTATTTCTATCGGGCTTCTTGCAGAGCGCCGGTTACCGTCTGGACGAGGTCGCGGCATGCGTTTATTCTTCCGTCGTGCCGTCCTTCAATCCCATCGTCGAGCGAATGGTGCGGGATTACTTTCATGTCGAGCCTCTGCGCACGGCGCATGATCTCGATCTTCCCATCGTCTATGATTATCCGCGTCCCGACGAACTCGGAGCGGATCGTATCGTGAACGCCGTCGCCGTCTATGAGATCTATCGAAAAGATGCGATCATCATCGATCTGGGAACGGCGACTACATTCTGTATTGTTCACGGGAACGCCTATCAGGGCGGTGTGATCGCGCCAGGCGTAAAGCTATCGATGGAAACGCTCACGCAACGCACATCATTGCTTCCCGCTGTTGAGTTCCGCCGTCCGGAGTCGGGCGTCATCGGTGACAGTACGGTGCACGGCATTCAATCGGGATTCTTCTTCGGCTGGGTTGGATTGCTACGCGGTATCATCGATGAGATCCGTCGAACGAATCCCGATCGGAATTATCTCGTTGTAGCCACAGGTGGCCTTTCGCGTATGATTCACGACGAGGTGCCCGGACTCTTTGATGTCGTCGATCACGATCTGACGTTGAAGGGTATGCGCATGATTCTTCTGCGGAATGTGAACCTGCAGCGACCCGGATAGCTTTTGCCGTGCGGTCTCGTTTTTTCTCTTTAGTTGAGACAGAAGTGTAAGGAATTGTAACAATCCTGCGTCTCTCATGGCATGAGACTCAGAATCCTTGTACTGCTTCTGATAGCATTTGCCGCCGTTTCGTGCGGCAAAAAGAAAAAAGGGGCATTTTTTCTGCTTCCTTCCCTGGAAACGCCGGCGCTGAATAATACGGTAGAAACTCCGGTCGAGGAAGTCGCTCCCACTCCAGATAACTTCCAGCATCCTGTTGTCGTGGATCCTGCCACCGATACGGGCGACAATACCGCCGATACCGGAACGGGCACGGGCGATAACACGGCCGACAACGGCACGGGCTCGGGCGACAACACGGTCGACAACGGCACGGGCTCGGGCGATAACACGGCCGACAACGGAACTGGCACGGGCGATAACACGGCCGACAACGGAACGGGTTCGGGCGATAACACGGCCGATAACGGAACGGGCTCGGGCGATAACACGGCCGACAACGGAACGGGCTC
>SWCA01009046.1_pt1 | contig 69577 bp, 80 predicted proteins | sample 4692961 | NCBI WGS metagenome assembly SWCA01 (sample SAMN10267275, study PRJNA491770) | bioreactor metagenome | isolation source: DHS bioreactor inoculated with | place: Japan: off Shimokita Peninsula | reverse complement strand
CGTTGCAAAATCCTGGGTGTGGTGGATTCAGCTACTAATGGATGACCAGGAACTGCATAGGTTATAGCGTTCCTTTCTAGAGCAGTTGATAGGATGGTGTCGACAATATGCTCACAAACCTGATCACCATCCTTAATTTTCTGATTGTCTTCATCAAAACTAATCATTTTTAATTTTTTAGGAAACCCGCCTACAGCAGGATGTTGCGCTGTTCTTAAATATATTAAATCGATTTGATTTATTAACTCCCAGGTTTGCTTTGTAAGAAGGTCGATGTTTCCTGGTCCCAGACCAATTATGGTAATTCCTGTAAAAGATTCCACGCTTTCATCCTGATATTCATTATTTCATCAATTGTCTTTGAACAGAATTCTAACCCAGTTTTCTTAAACAACACAGAACCTGGTTGTGAAACAACCCAAGTTCTGTGATCTTTTTAGTAAAAGTATTGAATTTAACGTTTAGTATAAGTAGGTGCCTTGCGGGCTCTCTTAAGACCTGGTTTCTTCCGTTCTTTCACACGAGCATCGCGGGTTAACAAACCAGCTTTTCGGAGTGAGGACAAATAGTCTTCATTCATTTTTACAAATGCGCGTGCTAAACCTAAACGGACAGACTCAGCCTGACCATTCACACCGCCACCACTGACTTTGACGGAGACGTCAAAACCATTGTTATCCTGGTCTACCGCGTTGAATGGCGAAAGGATTGAATCCATATCACCCATTCTGCCAAAATAAACATCCAGTGGTTTTTCGTTAATCAGAAACTTACCAGAACCGGAGGTGAGTCGCACGCGGGCTGTACTCTGTTTTCGTCGGCCAATACCTTCATAAAATTGTGCCATCAATTAATCTCCTTTACGCTACGGGTTCAGGTTTCTGAGCTTCATGTGGATGCTCAGTACCGGAATAGATACGCAGGCGTTTAATTAATTTTCGCCCTTGTTTTGTATGAGGGATCATCCCCCACACGGCTGCGTGAATAACACGATCCGGATAAATTTCCATTTGGCGGCGCATGGTAATGCTCTTCAAACCACCCGGGTAATGCGAATGGCGGTGGTACATTTTTGTATCCAACCGTTTTTGATCAATGTCAAGATCTTTTGCATTGATCACAACAACAAAATCGCCCATATCAACACCTGGCGTAAATGTCGGTTTGTGTTTTCCCAACAAATAACTGGCTATTTGCGTGGCCAGGCGACCGAGCTTCTGATTCTTGGCATCAACCAATAGCCAGTTTGATTCGGGAGTGCCTTTTATGACATACGTCTTTTCCACGGTCATCCTTTCTCTTAAACAAAAAGGTTTTTCCTTTTTTTACTCATCAATAATTTGATTTTGATATTGAACCTGTACTAATTCTAGCCCATTCGGAATTGCCAAACCTGGCAATTGATCTACTTGATGGTGAACACCTTCATGTAATTGATCTACTGTCCAAATTCCCTGCGCAATCTTTACTTGCAAAAAAACGATTCTTCTTACCATGTGGTAAAGAAAAGCATTTGCTTTCACTTGAAAAAGGAATTCTTGCCGGTCATTAATCCAATTCGCAGAAAATATCGTACGAATTGTATTACCACCTTTTTTAGGAGGTAAACCGAAAGCTGCAAAATCATGCGTTCCAATCAGTTCACCGGCAGCCAGTTGCAAATCCTCAATGGATACTGGAGGCCATACTCTCCACCGATAACGATCCAGCAATGGATCTCTGGTGGGTTGGCAGTAAATGCGGTAATGATAGCAACGTGATATCGCTTCAAAACGGGGATGGAAGCACTCCTCTGCCACCTTTACCGCATGTACTGCGACATCCTTCGGCAGATTGGCATTCAGCGCTTTTTGCAGCGCTTCTTCTGAGTGTTTCCACTCAAAATCAAATGCGATCACCTGTCCAGAGGCATGTACGCCAGTATCCGTCCGACCCGCTGCAAAAATTGATTGACCACCCCATCCAATTTTTCTCAGGGAATTTTCAATCTCAAGCTGCACTGTCCGGGTTTCTCCCTGGCGTTGAAAGCCAAAGAATTCGGACCCATCATAAGCTATTTTTACTTGGTAACGTGCCATTTCATCCGGATATCCCGGAAGAATTATTCTTCCACCAACTCCAATAAGACCATTTCAGCAGCATCTCCCAAACGCGGTCCTAGTTTAAGAACGCGGGTGTAGCCACCTTTACGGGTACTGAAGCGCGGTGCAATATCATCAAATAATTTTTTCACAATTTCGGGATCATTCCCGAGCCGCGCAGCTACCAATCGGCGAGCGTTCACTTTATCCATGTCGCTTCCATCGGCGCTATTGCGCGCAACAGTAATCAGACGTTCAGCTTCTCCACGAATTGATGCTGCTTTGGCACGAGTGGTTTGAATTCGCTCATGTTCAAAAAGCTGCCGTATCATAGTTCGGCGAAGTCCTTTGCGTTGGTCGCTTGTGCGACCTAGTTTGTAACCTGCTACACGATGACGCATAGTTGCTTACTCCGTCTCATCTTCTTCATCTTGTTGTAGGAAACCTTTTTCGACCATTTTTTGACGTAACTCATCAAGGCTTTTCTCACCAAAATTGCGAATGGACATCACTGCCTCTTCACCTTTTTCGAGCAAATCGAGCACATCACCGACAGTGGTTACACCAGTGCGTTTCAATGAATTGAATACACGAACTGATAAATCAAGGTTTTCGATAGGTGTTTCAGCAGCTTCACTGGTTAATCGACTTCCACCAGTTGGTTCCTGTTCACTACTAACAACAAATGTTTCTTCCGAAATACCAGAAATGAAGCGCAAATGATCAATTAGAACTTTTGAAGCTTCCCCAAGCGCTTTTTCAGGTTCTACAGTTCCATCCGTCCAAATTTCCAGCTCCAAACGATCAAAATTAGTACTTTGACCAACCCGGGCTGAGCCAACGACATAATTCACACGTCGAACCGGGCCGTAAATCGCATCGACAGGTAGTTCACCAATCGGCAAACGTCCACTTCGATCCGATGCTGGGGAATACCCACGACCACGTTCAACTGTAAAGTCAATTTCTAACCGAGTTTGATTATCATCTACAGTAAATAAATACAATTCTGGATTCACTACTTCCACTTCAGCTGGAACTTGAATATCGGCTGCGGTAACGACACCTTCGCCGCGTACTTCCAGATGTAAATGTGATGAATCAGCATCATGCAGAATTAAGTGTAATTGCTTAATTTGAAGCATCACCTGAATTACGTCTTCCCGTACCCCCGGAATATCGCTGAACTCATGCAGCACATCCGAAATTCTTACGGAAGTGATCGCAGCTCCATCCAACGAGGAAAGCAGTACTCGGCGTAAAGTATTGCCAAGGGTGACACCGTATCCCCTTTCGAGGGGACTGATGATAAATTTACCGTAATTTCTCGCTTCGGCTTCTCGTTCTACTTTCGGCGTTACCATACTATTTAAGGCGCACACGTTTCACCCCTTCCAGATAACTCAGTGAACTCATTTTCAATTCTCATTACCGTGAGTAATACTCAACAATTAACTGTTCATCAAGAGTGCCATCAATTTCTGCGCGTTCGGGAAGGCGAGTGATCTTGCCACTCATTTTTCCCAGATCACGATCGAGCCACATTGATGGTGCCCTCTTTTCCGCAACGGCAGCCATGTCTTTGAAGAAATCAAGTTTTGCTGATGATTCTCTCAAAGTCACCACATCCCCAATTTTTAAAATCATTGAAGGGATATCAGCTTTAATGTCGTTGACGGTGAAGTGGCTATGATTGACAAGTTGACGCGCCTGGCTGCGGCTATCCGCTAACCCCATACGATAAACAACATTGTCAAGACGGAATTCCAGCATTTGAAGTAAATTCAAACCTGTCAAACCACGTTTCCTCAAGGCATCTGAATAATAACGTCTGAATTGACGTTCCAAAACACCATATGTGCGACGGGCACGCTGTTTTGCTCGTAACTGACGGGAATAGTCAGAGCCACGATCAGAACGAGCTGATTGGGCACGACCATGAATGCCAGGAGCATAGTTGCGGTTTTCGATTGCACATTTTGGGCTAAAACAGCGCGCACCTTTTAGGTAGAGTTTTTCTCCTTCGCGCCGACATAATTTACATACCGGACCGGTATATCTTGCCATAACTACCCTCTCTTAATTTGAATTAGACGCGGCGTTTCTTCGGTGGCCGGCAGCCATTATGTGGTACCGGTGTAATATCTGCGATTGAACGGACTTTAATTCCCATGCCTTGAATGGCACGGATGGCAGATTCACGTCCAGGACCAGGACCTTTAATGATCAGATCCACTTCCTGTACTCCCATTTGTTGTGCAGTTTTGAGGGCTTGTTCAGCCGCCAAACGTGCTGCAAATGGTGTGCTTTTACGCGAACCCTTAAAACCCGCTGATCCAGAACTCGCCCAACATACAGTATTACCCTGTAAATCAGATACAGTCACTATTGTATTGTTGAATGAAGCAAAAATATGCACCTGACCGGTGGATAATTGTCGCTTTACTTTTCGAGCCGAAGCAGAGCGTCTTGCTGTTCGTACGTTTTGAGCCATTTTTCCTCACTAACCTCTTTTTTCAGTTCTCAACATAATAACCTGTTTGTCCATCGATTGGGTCGCCGCGGTATTTAAGAGGGGTGTCATACCATTCCCAACCAATCATCCAATCAGGATTATTTCTTCGTTGCGCCTCTTCGTCGACCACGACCTGCTACGGTGCGCTTTGGACCCTTGCGAGTACGCGCGTTCGTTCGAGTTCGTTGACCGCGAACTGGCAGACTACGTCTGTGACGTAAACCACGATAGCAGCCTATTTCCACTAACCGTTTAATATTCATCTGCACGGCACGTCGCAAATCACCCTCAACGACAAAATTCTTTCCGATATATTCACGGAGCAAATTGGCTTCGTCTTCTGAGAGATCCCGTACTCGTGTATCCGGGTTTACCCTAGTGAGTGCCAAAATTTGTTTAGCACGTGTAGGTCCAACACCATAAATATAGGTTAAGGCCACTTCAATGCGCTTATTGCGCGGTAAATCTACACCTTCAATTCTCGCCATAAATCCTCTTAGCCTTGTCGCTGTTTATGCTTTGGGTTTTCGCAGATCACGATCAATCTGCCATGTCTTTTTACAATTTTGCACTTTGTGCATCTCTTCTTAATCGATGGTGATACTTTCATCACTACTCCTCAATCGCTTGCTATTTTTCAGCCAAAACAAAAATTATACCTCTTCTTACTTTTTTCGTCCAGGCTTGTTTCCGTTCTCCAGCAGTGTCATAATGACCGGGCCGTCTTCGGTGATTGCCACGGTATGTTCATAATGGGCTGTCAGGGAACGATCCGCAGAGATTACCGTCCATTGATCCTTCAAAACTCGTGTTGCCGGTGTTCCCACCAGTACCATAGGTTCCAATGCGATGGTCATGCCCGGGCGTAGCAGAATTCCTCTCCCCGGTATTCCATAATTAGGAACTTGTGGACCTTCATGCATCTCTCTGCCAACACCATGCCCGGTGTACTCCCGGGTTACGAAAAAGCCCTTGTCTTCAACATAGGTTTGAATTGCAGAGGACACATCTCCAACCCGATTTCCAGGTGCCATGAGCTTTATGCCGACATACAATGCTTCTTCTGTCACCGATAATAATTTACGTGTTAGTTCGGCTATTTCACCAACCGGGACTGTGATCGCGGAATCTGCAACGAATCCTTCATAAACAGTTCCACAGTCAACCGAAACGATGTCACCCTCTTTTAATACTCTTTTTCCAGGGATACCATGCACCAATTCTTCATTGATACTGATGGTTGTACTGGCAGGGTATGGATATGCACCCGGATAATTCAAAAAAGGCGAATAAACGCCATGTTTTTTAAGCACAGCATCTGCGGCTGCATTTAATTCTGCAGTGGTAACACCAGGCTCAACCAAATCCGCCACAGCTTGTAATGCTTCAGCATTTATCATGCCTGCTGTACGCATTATTTCAAGTTCTCTTTTGGATTTTATGGTTATCTGGCGTTCCCATGACATCATCAGGAGCATCTCCTTTGAATTGACTCAAGTAACTGGGAGGAGACATCCTCAATAGATTGTGTGCCATCAACTTCAATCAGCAGATTGTTCTGTTGATAGTACTCAATTAATGGAGATGTCTGTTCCCAATACACATCAATTCTCTTTTTTACCGTTTCAACCTTATCATCTACTCGCTGAATCAGGACACTTTGATCTTTATCACAAATACCCGGCTTGATTGGAGGATTGAATTTTTCGTGATAGACAAATCCACAGGTTGGGCAGGTCCATCGACCACTTAATCTTTCAATCAGAACTTCAGCCGGAACGTTGATGTAAGGTACACAATCAATTTTCTGATCGGTTTCACTCAACATTTCGTCAAGGGCTATTGCTTGAGGCGGTGTCCGCGGAAACCCATCCAACAATGCTCCGTTATTGCAATCTGGACGACTTAGGCGGTCTCGAATCATCGCAATCGTCACATCATCCGGAACAAGTGCACCTCTATCCATATACGTTTGGGCTAATTTTCCGAGTTCTGTTTGTTTTTTCAAATTCTCTCGAAAGATATCACCTGATGATATATGAGCAAGATCCAATGTTTTGGATATGATCTGTGCTTGTGTTCCTTTTCCGGCTCCAGGAGGACCCAGCAGTACAATAAACTTTGCCATTAGATTGGTTCCTTGACTATCCTTTAATCAAACTTTCTTCGTACCCATGTAATTTTAATTCTGTTTCAATGATGTTAAACGTATCCCGTACAACACCAACAACAATCAGCAAACCAGCAGAATTAATGAGGAACAAACTTGCTCCACCAATACTGGGTGGTAGGAGAAGGCTGACTATGTAAGGTAGCACCGCTACAATACCAAGGAATAAAGCACCCGGGAATGTGATTCGCCGCTGTACTTTTGTAAGGTACTTTTGAGTTGGGACACCTCGCAATACACCTGGAATTTGTGCGCCCTGACGCTTCAGGTTATCGCCATAGTTTTGTTGTGCGAATAGTACGTCCGTATAAAAGAAAGTAAACAGAACAACCATCAAGAAGAACATAATTGCGTAAGCTATGCTCTGTCCGTTGAAAAGATTGTAAATCCCGGTTGAGAAATTAGCTACCCAGGTTGCTTTACTATTCATAAAATAAGAAGCCAATATTGCCGGGAAGGTAATGATTGATTGAGCAAAAATCAACGGGATCATACCGGCCATATTCACCATTAATGGTAGGTTACTACGCACCGGCATTGACATACGACTGCCAATACGTCTTCCAGGGAAGAGAACTGGCACATTTCGGCGGCCTTGCTGTACAAATACGATGGCAAAGATGGTCAAAACCAGGATAACAATTGTCACCAGGAATAACCACCAACCATTGGATTGATCAGCAAAAAGACTCACCAGGTTTCTCGGAATTTGAGCAACGATCCCAGCGAAGATGATCAGAGACAACCCTTGCTTCGGGATACCATACTCAGATATTAATTGACCCAGCCAAATACCAAACATCGTTCCGGCCATCATACTCAGCAAAATGGTTAAGGTAGGAATTGTATTTACTCCTGAAAAACCAAATTGAAATGTGAGCACCGATTGACCACCCATTTGTTGAGCCATGGAGTTGAAAATATTGATCTGACCAACTGCAGAGAGCAAAGCCATGGGCACTGTCAGAATGACTGTCCAGCGTTCCATCCACTTTTGTCCTTCACGTGGGTTTTCTTTCATCTTGGCTTCGAGAGCGGGAATGATCGGAACTAATAATTGGAGAATAATTTGTGCTGTAATGTAAGGATAAACACCCATTGCCAGAATGGAAAAGTTAGAAATTGTTCCACCAGATAGCAAATCAAGTAATCCCAAAAGATTACCTGCCGCCCCACCCTGACTGACTAAGCCTGCGATGACCTCACGGTTAATCCCAGGAACCGGCACGTTGGCTGCCAACCGGTAAATTACCAGTAACAGCAATGTCATCAGTAATTTCTTTCGAATATCCTCAGATTTGAATAAATAGCGCCAAGCGGACCGTTTCATTTGTTGGTCTCCTTTGCTGATCGCATTTAAGCGATCAGTTCCACTTTTCCACCAGCCGCTTCAATTTTTTCTTGAGCGGTTTTTGTTATCCGTTGAACCTTAACTGTCAGAGGAACTGAAACTTCCCCATTTCCTAATATCACCACTGGATTGCTGTTTTTATGTAACATGTTCAATTCAGCTAATTTCTGGGGGGTGATTTCAGAATTGGCTTCAAATTTTGCCAACTGACTGAGATTAATCTCATTATATTCAACACGATTTGGCGGTGTGAAACCCTCACCACGCATGAACGGAAGACGACGGTAGAAAGGAAGGTTACCCCCCTGGCGATACAGGTTTCCACCTACACCAGAACGGGAATTCTGACCTTTTGTTCCTTTACCAGCGGTCTTACCCTGGCCCGCAGAGATACCACGCCCTACTCTCTTACGACGTTTTCGGGATCCTTCATTGGGGATAAGATCATTTAGATTCATTCTTCCACCTGCTCTTCAATTACTACAAGATGATTCACTTTTGATAACATGCCACGAATGGTGGGATTATCTTCCTGAACCACCGATTGATTCATTTTTCGTAAACCTAATGCGCGCACAGTTGCTTTATGGCGCACAGAATAACCAATAGCGCTTTTTACCAATGTAATACGAAGCATTTTTTTCTTTGCTTCTTCTTTTTTCTTAGGCATCCTTCCTCCGTTCCCAGAAAGGTAACATCTCTTTCGTGGTTTTTCCGCGGCGATTCGCCTCTTCTTCTGGTGATTTTAATTGATCCAAAGCTTCGAGTGTCGCTTTTACGACGTTGAGAACATTTGCGCTTCCGAGTGACTTGGTCAGAATATCGCGAATGCCAGCAGCTTCCAAAACTGCACGAACACCACCAGCAGCGATAACGCCAGTTCCACGGGAAGCAGGTTTCAACATCACTTTTGCGCCCGCTACCTTACCATTCACGAGGTGTGGGATCGTTGTGTTGTAAACTGCAACGTTTCTCATATTTTTATGAGCTCGTTCAGTTGCTTTTCGCATTGCGTCAGGTACAGCATTTGCTTTCCCAACTCCAAGGCCCACACGACCATTATTATCACCAGCGACTATCGCAACACGGAATTGGAATCGACGACCACCTTTTACAACTTTGGCCACACGGGCGATTTCAATTACGCGTTCATCATACTGTTTTTCCATACTGAGAAATTCTTTCTTTTCCATATGTCAGGCCCTTTCTTTTCCTAAAACTCCAAGCCAGCCTCGCGGGCTGCCTCTGCGAGAGCCTTAACTCGGCCGATGTAGCGAAAACCACCACGATCGAAAACGACACTAGTGATTCCTTTTTCTTTCGCACGTTCTGCCACGAGCTTACCAACCAGGCGAGATTTTTCAGTCTTGGTTTTACCATCAACCTGATCACGCAATGCATGATCAATACTTGATGCGGCGGCCATTGTATGACCGGCAACATCATCAATCACCTGGGCGTAAATTTCTTCACTACTGCGAAAAACTGCCAAACGAGGGCGTTCTGCATTACCACTAATAAATTTACGCACACGCGCATGTCTTCGCAAACGTTGTTCTTTACGACTCAGCTTTGCCATTTACGTTCACCTATTCTATTTCTTTCCAGACTTACCAGCTTTACGGCGAATTCGTTCACCCTGGTAGAATAATCCTTTGCCTTTGTAAGGCTCTACGGGGCGAATCTTGCGAATATTAGCCGCAACCTGACCAACCTGCTGTTTGTCGAATCCCATCACTTTGATTAAGCCTGCACGTGGATCCACTTCAAAGCTAATCCCAGTGGGTGGCTCTACTTCTTTTGGATGAGAATATCCAACATAAAGCATCAGGTTCTTACCATTCAATTCGGCGCGGTAACCAACACCTTGAACCTGTAAGACAACGGTGAAGCCTTCGCTAACACCTGTTACCATATTTTGAATTAATGCCCGGGTCGTTCCATGTAAAGATCTAAATGGAGCATCTTCAGCTAATCGGGAAACAATAATTTCAGTACCTTCACGTTCGATTTTTACTTCAGGGTTGAATTGATATTCTAATTCACCCTTTGGTCCTTTTACATGAACATGCAGGCCATTAATTTTGACATCCACACCAGCCGGAACGGTTACCGGTAATCGTCCTATACGTGACAATTCCTACCTCCTTGACATTCAGGCTTACCAGACTTTACAGAGAATTTCACCGCCGACATTTAATTGGCGAGCGCGTTGCCCTGTCATCACACCTTTTGGTGTGGAAAGAATGGAAATGCCCATCCCTGAGAGTACCCAAGGAATGTCATTTTTCTTTGTGTAGTATCGGCGTCCTGGGCGGCTTACACGCTCGATCCCGGAAATCACCGGTCGTCTGAAACGACGTTCACCAACATATTTCAATTTGACTCTCAATGTAGCCAAATAGGGCTTTTCACCTTCAACAACTTCGAAGTCCTCAACGTAGCCCTCTTCCTTCAGGATTCTTGCGATTTCCACTTTCACTGTTGAATTTGGCATCGCAACTGCTGCCTGTTGGATCATCAAACCATTGCGAATGCGTGTCAGCATATCGGCAATTGGATCGTTAACACTCATGCTAATACCTCCACTTGAGAACTACCACGATGATTTCTTTACGCCTGGGATTTGACCTTCCAACGCTACTTCGCGGAAGCAAATACGACACAGACCAAATCGACGAATATATCCACGCGGGCGGCCACAGCGATTGCAGCGATTCCGCACCTGCACAGAGAATTTTCGACGTTTTTCACGATATTCCATACACTTCTTTGCCATATTATTCCTTTCTGAATGGCATGCCTAGCAAGCCTAATAATAATCGGGCTTGATCATCGGATTCTGCAGTCGTAACAATTGTGATTTCCAACCCACGAACTTTGTCAACTTTGTCAAATTCGATTTCAGGAAAAATCAATTGTTCCCGCAAACCAAGGGTGTAGTTTCCCCGTCCATCAAACGAGTCAGGAGAAATCCCCCGAAAGTCACGTACGCGTGGTAAAGCGATGTTGATGAGGCGGTCAAGGAAAGCCCACATGCGTTCTCCACGTAAAGTAACTTTTGCACCGATTTCTCTACCTTCACGTAGCTTGAAAGCAGCAATACTTTTAGAAGCTTTGGTAACAACAGGTTGTTGCCCGGTAATGGTTCTCAAATCATTCACTGCTGCGTCCAATGATTTCGGGGTATCGAGAGCTTCACCCATTCCAATATTCACAGCAACCTTTGAAATTCGAGGTAATTCGTTCGGGTTTTGAAAACCTAATTCCTTCATCAAAACAGGCGCAACTTCGTTTATATACTTTTCTTTAAATGCATTCATTCTCTAGCTCCCAGCCGGCCTATTCATCAATTAAGGCATTGCATTTTTTGCAAATTCTTGACTTCTTGTCACCTTGTTCTGATTGTCCAACCCGGGTTGGTTTTCCACATTTTGGGCAAACCAACATGACGTTAGAAATATCAATTGATGATTCGAAGCGCACCATACCAGGGTTAATGGTTCGACCTTGTGACTGAACTTGTTTCTGGTGTTTGCTGCGCAGGTTTACTCCTTGCACGACAACACGTTTGTCTTCGGTCAAAACTTTAATAACCTCACCCTTTTTATCTTTATCTTCTTCGCGACCGGTAACGATAATTACTGTGTCGCCTTTACGAATTTTTGTACTCATTGGCTATACTCCTACCATTTCCCTATAGAACTTCCGGAGCCAGTGAGACGATCTTCATAAAGCCTTTTTCACGTAGTTCACGTGCAACCGGCCCAAAGATACGGGTCCCTTTTGGATTCTGCGTTTCGCCATCAAGAATTACGGCGGCATTATCATCAAACCGGATCGAAGATCCATCTTCACGACGCCATTCTTTTGCACACCGCACGATTACTGCTTTGACAATGTCACTTTTCTTCACAGAACCTTGTGGTGCGGCAGATTTTACTGTCGCGACAACTAAATCTCCAACTCTGCCATAATGAACCACTGAACCACCCATCACATGGATAACCAGAAGTTCCTTTGCTCCGGTATTGTCAGCAACTTTTAATCTGGATTCTTGCTGGATCATACCTATTCTCCTTCAACAATCTTGCCAGCATCGGCTGGTTCTCCGGTACGACGGATAATCGATTGCACAACCCAGCGTTTTTCTTTGGAAAGCGGACGGCTTTCAACAATTTCGACCTTATCACCAACACTGCATCCCAGTTCATCATGTGCTTTAAAGCGTCTTTGATTATGAACCACTTTTTTGTAAAGGGGATGTCGAAAAGTGCTTGTAACTTCAACAATCACGGTCTTCATCATTTTATCGCTGGTGACAACACCTGTTAATCGACGTCGACTATTCATGCTTCACCTTCCTCAGCTCGTACCATCTCACGTTCGTGAAGAATTGTCTCCAATTGCGCAATCTGGCGTCGAACTCTTTTTAATCGACTCGTATCTGTTAGCTGTCCAGTCACAACTTGAAATCTCAAGTTCATTAATTCCTGGCGTGTATCATCGATACGGCTTCGAATTTCCTCATCAGACATGTTTCGAATTTCAGCTGTTTTCATTCTTCTTGCTCTCCTACTGTCTCTCCAGTGCGGCCGACAACTTTGGTCTTTATTGCAAACTTATAACTTGCTTGTTTCAAAGCATGCAATGCTGCCTCTTCCGGCACCCCAGCCAACTCGAACATTATGCGACCTGGTCGGACGACCGCCACCCAATATTCCACATTACCTTTACCTTTACCCATTCGAGTTTCGGCGGGTTTTTTGGTATATGGTTTATCAGGGAAGATTCGGATCCATACCTTTCCACGTCGCTTCATATAACGCACAATCGCTCTACGGGCAGCCTCGATTTGTCGGGCTGAAACATAACCAGGTTCAAGAGCCTGAAGACCGAATTCGCCATTCAGCAGCTCTGCTCCTCGTAATGCTTTTCCGCGCATACGACCACGCATTTGCTTTCGCCACTTAACACGTTTTGGCATCAACATAGTAATTATTTCTCCTTACTACTCACTAACGTATACGCCTTCGGTGCGTTCGAATTTCTCTTCCGCCTCGGGCAAAACGTCGCCTTTGTAAATCCATACTTTGATACCGATTTGACCGTAAGTAGTCAAGGCTTCATATCGGGCGAAGTCAATGTCTGCGCGCAAGGTCTGCAATGGAACGCGACCTTCTCGCAGCCAGACTGTGCGTGCCATTTCAGCGCCAGCCAAACGGCCAGATACCTGAATTTTGCAGCCTTTTGCACCCTGCCGAATTGACTGACTAATCGCACGTTTCATGGCGCGACGGTAAGCAACTCGACGTTCAATTTGTCCTGCAATGTTGATTGCAACCAGGAAAGCATCCAGATCAGGATTCTTAATCTCTTTGATATCCAAATCTACTTTTTGCCCGGTTAAAGTCTCTAAATCACTGCGGACTTTTTTGACATTTTCACCTTTTCGACCAATCAAAATCCCTGGTTTTGCAGTGTGAACGATCACACGGATTTTACTTGGGAAGCGTTCGATCTCAATTCGAGATACACCTGCTTTTGCCGAGTATTCCTGCAACATCTTACGAATAGCAAGATCTTGATTTAAGTGCTCGCTATAGGATTTGTTTTTTGCAAACCAACGAGCGTCCCAGGGCTGTATGATGCCCAATCGGTAACCTATCGGATGAACTTTTCGACCCATATTTTCTCCTACATTTCCTTTGTTAACAAATGATCCACCGGGTCTTATTGCCTTTCGCGTAAGACCACATTGACATGTGATGTTCTGCGCAATATCGGCTTAAACCTGCCACGGGCACCAAATCGACGCCATCGTCGAGTGGGTGCTTCGTCTGCGGTAATCATATAAACAAATAAGTCATCCCGGCTAACACCGAAATTTTCTTCTGCGTTGGAAACTGCTGAGGTCAACAATTTTTCTACAGGTTTTGCAGCGCTTTTTTGCAGGAACTTCAGCATACTAATCGCTTCCACAACAGGTTTTCCACGCACTGTATCCACCACCAGGCGAACTTTCTGCGCAGAAATTGGTAAATAGCTTAATTTTGCACGAATGTCAGTTGCCATTTTTTATCTCCCTTTTGAAGATTTTTCAGCAACATGGCCGCGGAAAGTTCGGGTTGGTGCAAATTCACCTAATCGATGACCCACCATGTTCTCGGTGATATAAATCGGAACATGTCGGCGGCCATCATGGACTGCAATGGTGTGACCCAGCATTTGCGGGAATATCACACTTGCACGGCTCCAGGTACGAACCACCTTTTTTTCTCCACGGGCATTCATTTGCTCAATTTTCTTTAATAATTTTGGCTCAACAAATGGCCCTTTTTTCAACGATCGAGACATAATTATCCTCTCAAACCTTTAGCATCTATCTATCCGCGTTTACCGCTTGAACGACGACGAACAATATACTTGCTCGAAGTTTTATTACGGCGGGTCTTGTATCCCAATGTTGGTTTACCCCATGGAGTTTTAGGTCCGGGCATACCAACCGGTGAACGACCTTCACCACCACCATGTGGATGGTCTTTTGGTGACATAGCTGTTCCACGAACAGATGGGCGAATACCAAGATGGCGTTTGCGTCCAGCTTTACCCAGTTTGATGTTCTTATGGTCCAGGTTTCCTACCTGACCGACAGTGGCATAACAAGCCTGTCGCACCAGGCGAACCTCACCCGAGGGTAAACGAACTTGAGCAAAATCACCTTCTTTTGCCAATAACTGAGCTGCAGTACCTGCAGATCTAACCATTTGACCACCACGTCCTTCTTTGAGTTCAACATTGTGAACCATTGTTCCCAAAGGAATTCGTGAAATGGGCAAGCTATTACCTGGACGAATTTCTGCTTCTGATCCTGAAATTACAGTGTCTCCAACTTTTAACCCGACCGGCGCTAAGATGTAGCGTTTCTCACCATCGACATAAAACAAAAGAGCGATACGAGCTGTGCGGTTAGGATCGTATTCGATCGCATTGACAGTAGCAGGAATATTCCGTTTATCGCGTTTGAAATCAATCAAACGGATATAGCGTTTATGCCCACCACCACGATGTCGAACAGTAATACGTCCGTAAGAGTTACGCCCGGAATGACCTTTGCGAATGACGATTAAGGAACGTTCGGGTTTTGATTTGGTGATTTCTTCGAAGCCGTACCCGGTCATATTTCTTTGACCCGGGGTTACTGGTTTATATATCTTAATAGCCATTATTCAACCCCTTCAAAAATTGCAATACTGTCTTCTGGTGCAAGCGTGACAATTGCTTTCTTGTAACCAGGGTTGCGGACTGCTAATCTTCTGCTGCGGGCTCTGCGCGTTCGTTTTGCTGGAACATTAATAATGTTAACACTCATCACTTTCACATCGAAGATTTGTTCAACTGCATCCTTTACCAAGGTACGGGTTGATTCGCCTGCTACTTCAAAGACATATTGATGTAATTTGTTTACCTGGTAATTTGTTTTTTCTGTCACCAGAGGACGGCGGAGAACTTCATAAATTGATGTCATTTTTTACTCCTACCTACCCTAGAAAACTTTCTACCAAGCTCAGAGATGCGAGTGGAAATACTACTTTCTTGTATTTCATTAAATCGCGGATATTGATGTAATTGGCTAATACCACTTTCGTTCCAGGCAAGTTACTACTGGTGCGAATAACTTCTTCAAACGCTGTTTTTTCCGGAATGAAAATCACTGCGCTTTCCTGACCAACCAGGTTGTTCAGAACCCCAGCCATCACGCGGGTTTTCGCTTCTGGTAATTTCAAATCATCAATAATCACAATTGCATTCTCTGATGCTTTTACGGACAGTGCAGAACGCAGAGCGGCACGACGCATTTTCCGCGGCATTGCCTGAGCGTACGAACGTGGATGAGGAGTATGGATGCGGCCACCGCCTTTCCACTGCGCTGCACGAATTGAACCCTGGCGAGCACGACCTGTGCCCTTTTGACGCCACGGTTTACGACCACCACCAGCAACTTCATTACGAGTTTTGGTGTCACTTGTACCCAGCCTTGCATTCGCCATTTGACGGAGAAAGGCCTGGTGCATTAAATCTACGTTGATTGGGGCTTCAAAAATAGCGGGTGATAATTCCACAGTTTTTACTTTCTTACCCTCAATGTTAAAGACATCTACTTTCATAGTCTCTCAGCTCCCTTAGTTCTTTCGTGCCTCTTTAACCAGCACCACCCCACCTCGTGGTCCAGGCACTGATCCGCGCACCCCAATCAGGTTACGTTCTGCATCTAGCAAAACAACCTTCAGGTTTTGGGACGTAACCCGCTCATCACCCATATGACCAGGGCCGCGCGAGCCTTTATAAGTACGACCTGGAGTCGTACCCGCACCCCGAGAACCTGGTGCGCGATGCCGATCCGATTGACCATGAGTCTTGGGACCACCTCGGAAGTGATAACGTTTCACACCACCCTGGAAACCTTTACCCTTAGAGGTACCAACAACATCAACAAACTCACCAACTGTAAAGACATCTACAGACAATTTATCACCTTCGTTAACCACAGGGGTTTTAACACGAAATTCACGTAAAAACTTGAGAGGAGGTAAATTCAAGTTATTGCGCTTTAAATGCCCTTTTTGTCCGTTGGTCAAGCGTTTAGGTTTTGCCTCGCCATATCCAAGTTGTACAGCAGTGTAGCCATCACATTCTTCTGTACGCACTTGGGTTACATAGCAAGGCCCAGCTTCGATAACGGTCACCGGAACAGCAGCACCATTCTCATCGAAAATCTGGGTCATACCGATTTTCTTGCCAATAAGCCCTTTCAACATATCAGTTTTCTCCTTGTTTTATGAATTGCCAGGACTGTCAGCTTGGGCTAAGCTGCATCATCCCCGTATACTGAGCAGTAAGTCGTTCGCTGCAAAACTCCGCATCTTTTCCAGTCCGCGCACGAGACCACTCTTACTCAGCCTAAACGTAGCAGGTTTCGAGAAACCCACAACCTTACAAATATATCATGTTATCTACATTTTGAGAAGGATAGCGCTTGCCATCCTTCTCACTTTGTAATGCTAATTTAAAGTGCTTTTCTAGAATAATAATTAGATCTTAATTTCAATATCAACGCCAGCAGGCAAATTTAATCGCATTAACATATCAATTGTTTTTGAATCTGGTTCCAATACATCGATCAGACGATTATGTGTTCTGATTTCAAAATGTTCATGTGAATCTTTGTCAATAAATGTTGATCGACGCACAGTGAACCGTTCTTTTTTGGTAGGAAGTGGAACTGGGCCCACAACTTTTGCACCAGATCGTTCAGCAGTATCGACAATGCGTTTTGCTGATTGATCAAGAACCCGATGATCATATGCTTTGAGACGAATACGTATACGTTGTTTAGCCATTTACCACCTACTGAAGTATCTTAGTAATCACGCCGGCGCCGACAGTCAGGCCACCTTCGCGAATTGCAAATTTTGAACCCTGTTCCAATGCAACCGGGACGATCAGTTCGACCATCATGTTGACATTGTCTCCGGGCATTACCATTTCCACGCCTTCCGGCAGGGTGATCGATCCGGTTACATCCATCGTTCGAATGTAGAACTGCGGTCGGTATCCCGGGAAGAATGGTTTGTGTCGTCCACCTTCATCACGCCGTAACACGTATACTTCCGCCATGAATTTGGTGTGCGGGGTGATGCTGCCAGGTTTGGCAATTACCATACCACGCTCTACGTCATCGCGGTTGATGCCGCGCAATAACAACCCTAAGTTGTCGCCTGCCATGCCCTGATCCAGCAGTTTGTGGAACATTTCCACACCCGTGCAGACCGAGCTCATGCTCTTCTCGCGTAATCCTACGATTTCTACTGGTTCGCCGACTTTGATCAAGCCACGATCCACACGGCCTGTCACCACTGTGCCGCGACCTTTGATGGAGAAGACGTCTTCCACTGGCATCATGAACGGTTTTTCTGTTTCACGTACCGGTTGGGGAATGTAGCTGTCTACCACATCCAATAACTCACGAATGCTGTCATATTCAGGTGCCATCGGATCGGTTGATGTGCATTCCAATGCTTTCAACGCTGATCCTTTGACGATCGGGGTTTCATCTCCCGGAAAACCGTACTCGGTTAACATTTCCTGTAATTCTAATTCCACCAGCTCTAACAATTCAGGATCGTCCATCTGGTCGGTTTTGTTCATGTAGACTACAATGCTCGGCACTTCTACCTGACGGGCTAACAACACGTGTTCACGTGTCTGCGGCATCGGGCCATCCGGCGCTGCAACCACCAGGATCGCTCCATCAATCTGAGCGGCACCGGTAATCATGTTTTTGATGTAGTCACGGTGACCAGGCATGTCCACGTGCGCATAGTGCCGTTTCTCGGTCTGGTATTCAACATGCGAAATGTTGATGGTGATCCCACGTGCTTTTTCTTCCGGTGCATTATCAATCTGGTCATAATGCCGGTAATCTGCGAATCCCATTAACTGACTGACCTTGGTGATCGCTGCTGTCAGCGTGGTCTTCCCATGGTCAATATGTCCCATTGTTCCCACATTCAGGTGGGGTTTACTGCGATCAAATTTCTCCTTCGCCATAAGAGTCACATCTCCTTAAAAATCTTGATGATTTTTTTAATAATTTAGAATACGATGAGCCACAGAATCCGAAACTGGAGAGTAATGGTGAAATTCCATTGAGAAAACACCACGTCCCTGTGTTGCAGAGCGTAATTCTGTAGCATAACCAAACATTTCAGCCAATGGGACCAGAGCTCTAATTGCATGAGAATTTCCTGGTCGTAAATCTGTTCCTTGAATTTCTCCACGCCGGGAATTGATCTGTCCCAATACATCTCCCAGATATTCTTCCGGCATAACAACTTCAACCTTCATGATCGGTTCCAGTAACGTGGGTTTCCCCTTCTGAAAAGCTTCTTTGAAAGCAAAAACCGCAGCCATTTTGAATGCCATTTCGCTGGAATCTACCTCATGGTAAGATCCGTCAACCAGTGTCACCTTAAGGTCAGTGACAGGATAACCTGCCAAAATACCAGATTGAGACGCTTCTTTGACACCGTTTTCAATGGCCTTAAAATATTCTTTTGGAATCGTTCCACCGGCAATTTTTTCTTCGAAAACAACCCCACCACCACGTTCTAATGGCTCCATATTGATGACCACATGTCCATATTGACCATGGCCACCAGTTTGTTTTACATATTTATAACTTAATTCATGGACTGGATTAAGGATTGTCTCGCGGTAGGATACGCGCGGCCTGCCTACATTGGCTTTGACGTTAAATTCGCGCATCATTCTGTCAACCAGAACATCCAAATGAAGTTCACCCATACCAGAGATAATCGTCTGTCCGGTCGCATCATCGGAGTGAACGCGGAACGTCGGGTCTTCTTCTGATAGACGGCGTAAAGCCTCCCCCATCTTATCCTGATCCGCAGTTGTTTTCGGTTCTATCGCAATGGAGATAACTGGTTCTGGGAAACTGATCGTTTCCAATACAAGTGGTTTACCCGGATTACAGAGTGTGTCACCAGTAAAAGTAAATTTAAGACCTAAAATAGCACCGATATCACCGGATGGAATAAAATCCACATCTTCTCTGCGGTCAGCATACATTCTAATTAATCGACCAACACGTTCCTTCTTGCCTTTAATAGGACTGAGTACAGATTCTCCTGCGATCATCCTGCCGGAATAGACACGGAAATAAGCCAGACGACCAACATAAGGATCACTGACAATCTTAAAAACAAGAGCACTCAAATATTCTGTATCGGAAGTAGGTAATTCAATGATTTCTTCCCCGTCCAGGGAAGTGGCTTTAACGGCTGGAATGTCCAATGGTGAAGGAAGATAATCAATCACTGCATCCAGGATTGGCTGGACACCTTTGTTTTTCAAAGATGATCCACAAAAGACCAAGGTCGCTTTGTTATCCAGCACAGCTTTTCTCAAGGATGTTTTTAGCTCTTCATTGGTGATCACTTCTCCTTCGAGAAATTTTTCAATGAGTTCATCATCCAATTCAGCTGCTTTTTCTAGCATTTGTTCACGGGCAAATTCTGCTGCTTCTTTATATTCAGCTGGAATATCAGTCACAACATATTCTCGCCCATCAGGATTATCCCAAACAATGGATTTCATTTCCAGTAAATCAATGACACCAATGAAATTGGCTTCTTCACCCACTGGTATCTGCATAGGAATAGGATTGGCACCCAGGCGGTCAATAATTGACTGAACCGATCGATCAAACGATGCTCCCATTCGATCCATCTTATTGATGAAACAAATTCTGGGGACCAGATAACGATCCGCCTGTCTCCAAACCGTTTCGCTCTGTGGTTCAACCCCCTGAACGGCATCAAAAACAACAACACCACCATCCAGAACTCTTAAAGAGCGTTGAACTTCAGCTGTGAAATCAATATGTCCAGGAGTATCAATAATATTAAATTGATAATCTTTCCACTCGGCAGTGACAGCAGCGGATACAATTGTGATTCCCCGTTCCCGTTCCTGAGCCATCCAATCGGTAACAGTAGTACCATCATCCACAGAACCAATTCTGTAGGTCTTCCCCGTATAATACAAAATTCGTTCGGTCGTTGTGGTCTTGCCAGCATCAATATGAGCAATAATACCGATATTTCTGACTCGCTCAAGTGGAAAAGTACGTTGCATTATTACCTTAATATCTATACGCGATAATGGGAGAAGGCGCGGTTTGCTTCAGCCATTTTGTGGGTTTCGTCCTTCTTACGTACAGAAGCACCCTGACCGGTAGCGGCGTCCATCAATTCAGCTGCAAATTTTTCAGAAAATGAGCGACCAGAGCGGGAGCGGGATGAATTAATGATCCAGCGGATTGCCAGGGCTACACGGCGGTCTGATGCAACTTCCATAGGAACTTGATAGGTTGCACCACCAACACGACGCGGGCGGACTTCCATCATAGGACCAACATTTTTCAAAGCAGTGTCTAAAACTTCAATAGGATGTTTGCCTGTTTTTTGTTGAACAATATCCAGTGCATCATAAACCAGAGTTGTTGCGACACTTTTCTTGCCATTCTTCATAATATGATGAATGAAGGTTTGAACATAAATATTATTGAATTTAATATCGGGAGGAGTTATTCTCCGTTCCGGACTCGTACGACGCATTTGTCATTCTCCGTTCTATTAATTGTTTATTTTGCTTTTGGTCGTTTGGTTCCGTACTTGGAACGACCCTGCCCACGATTGGTTACACCAGTACTGTCGAGGGTTCCTCGAACAATGTGGTAGCGCACGCCAGGTAGATCTTTTACACGGCCACCGCGTACCAGTACGACCGAGTGCTCCTGTAATTGATGACCTTCACCTGGAATATAAGCGGTTACTTCTAAACCATTTGTTAAACGTACACGAGCAATTTTGCGCAACGCAGAGTTCGGTTTCTTAGGGGTCATGGTGCGGACTACTGTGCAAACGCCACGTTTTTGTGGTGAACCTTTATCCTGTTTGGTGCGGTTCTGCTTCATATTATTGAGTGTGTACAACAAAGCAGGAGCTTTACTCTTGCCTTTTCTGGTCTGGCGACCTTTTCGGATCAATTGGTTGATAGTTGGCACGTTCTCTTGCCTCCAAAATAATATCTCTGATTTTTTTCAATAATTAAGGCCATCGCTCTTGATGATGGCCTCGACAATACGCCGGTTCATCGGACATTCATCCGATAGGCAACGAGGGCAGATTATATCATGGGCGACATTCACAGTCAAGGAATGCTATTTAAATCCCATACCTCCAAAACCTCCTCCAAGGCCTAATAAACCGGTTTCCAGTTTGGGTGGTTTGGCACGCTCTTCATCCTTACCAAAGCGTATATTATCACCATTTTCCATCACCGCTTCTACAGACAGACCCAGGGATTGCAACTCTTTAACCAATACCCGGAATGATGCTGGTAAACCAGGTTCTTCAATCTGATCCCCTTTGACGATGGCTTCATAAGTTGCTACACGTCCCTGAACATCGTCTGATTTAACCGTCAACATTTCCTGCAATGTATAAGCAGCGCCGTAGGCTTGTAACGCCCACACTTCCATTTCACCAAATCGTTGGCCACCAAACTGTGCCTTACCACCCAGGGGTTGTTGGGTAACAAGACTGTAGGGGCCTGTAGAACGGGCATGGACTTTATCCTCAACCAGATGGTGCAATTTCAACATCGTCATAACACCCACAGTAACTGGTTGATCAAACAGTCTGCCTGTTTTTCCGTCGCGGAGAAGCATCTTTCCAAAAATCGGAATAGGATTACCGCTGGCGGTCATATGAGCAATCGCTCGCTCTCGCACATTTTCATCGCTTAGTTCAGTGATATCCTGGTCTTCTGTTGCCAGCCATAGTTTCAAACACGCATTGATTGCATTTGTGTCGCGGGTTTGAGCAACTTTCTCACCAACGGTTTGCACTGATTCAAAAGCAATGATTTCATCTGGATCATAACCTTTATCACGCAGCCAACCTTCCAATACAGATCGTCTTGCATATTGATGGTCGGAAGAGAGCCGGTAAACATCATAACCCATATCACCTAACCATTGTTCGAAGTATAACAACCTGACTTCGTCATCATCCCGGATCATTTCTTTGGAATAACCCTGGTCCTGGATCCATTCCCAGGCTTTCACACCTGTTTCTTTCCAGGATTGATCAATCATCCAGGCTCTGGCTAATTCTGCCTCAATTTCTCTTTCAGTCGTCCCATCAAATACAGGTGTAATGGCACGGAAACCCAAACGTAAAGCGGCCCAGCCTAGATGAACCTCCAACAATTGGCCAATATTCATACGACCAGGAACACCTAAGGGATTGAGAATAATATCAACCGGTGTACCGTCTTCCAGGAAAGGCATGTCCTCCACAGGGATCAAACGGGAGACGACACCTTTGTTTCCATGCCGTCCCGCCATCTTGTCACCAGCGGTGATCTTGCGGCGTTGAGCAACAGAAACACGCACCATCATATCCACACCGGCTGAAAGGTCATTATTCTCTTCGCGTGTGAAAACCTTGACATCCACGACTTTACCACGTTCACCATGTGGCATTCTTAGGGATGTGTCTTTTACATCACGTGATTTTTCACCGAAGATTGCTCTCAATAAACGTTCTTCCGGTGTTAGTTCTTTTTCACCTTTGGGAGTAATTTTTCCAACCAGAATATCATTTGGACCGACTTCAGCCCCAATGCGGATAATTCCGGATTCATCCAGGTCTTTGATCGCGTCTTCACCAACATTGGGGATATCCCGGGTGATTTCTTCCGGGCCTAACTTGGTATCGCGCGCTTCCACTTCATATTTTTCAATATGAACAGAGGTAAAGCGATCATCCTGAACCAAACGTTCTGAAATCAGAATTGCATCTTCAAAGTTGCCACCCTCCCAGGAAAGGAAAGCCACGACCACATTTTGTCCTAATGCTAAATGGCCATTGACAGTGGAAGAAGAATCTGCCAGCACGTCACCTTTTTTTAATTGCTGGCCTTTGACCACAGCAGGTCGTTGATCGATACAGGTGCTCTGGTTAGATCGTTGGTATTTTCGTAATTGATAGCGGCGTAAACCATCTTCACCACGAACCACTACTTCTTTGCCCGTTACAGAAATTACATCGCCATCTTCTTCAGCGACCAATACCTGTCCGGAGTCTTTGGCTGCGAACTTTTCCATTCCAGTAGAAACAGTTGGGATGTCTGGACGCAGCAGCGGGACTGCCTGAGCTTGCATGTTCGAACCCATTAACGCTCGGTTGGCATCATCATGCTCCAGGAATGGGATCAGCGATGCACTGATGCCTACCACCTGGTTGGGAGCAACATCCATATAATTGATGTTATCCTGAGTGGAAATAATAAAATCTGAGTAATGGCGGCTGGAAATGCGATCGGTGCCAAACTCAAAGTTTTCGGTCAGGGGAGTATTTGCCTGAGCAATAATGAATTTATCTTCGGCATCGGCTGAGAGATAATCTACATGCTTGGAAACAAAGGGCACCACTGGAATACTCTTGCGTTTTAATTTCTTAATCGCGGGTAACATCTCACTGGTAACGCGATCACCTTCGCTGACAATCACTTCTCCGGTTGCCGGATCAGCCAGTGTCTCTTTGACGACCCGATTTACCAATTGAACATCATCACTGGCAAGGTATTTGATCACCCGTCGATAAGGGGTTTCAATAAAACCATATTCATTCACCAGTGCAAAAGTCGCCATACGACCGATCAAACCAATGTTTGGACCCTCGGGTGTTTCAATAGGACAAATACGACCATAGTGCGAGTGATGCACATCACGGACATCAAAACCAGCCCGTTCCCGGCGTAAACCTCCCGGACCTAATGCTGACAGAGTTCGTTTGTGGCGTAATTCTGCCAATGGGTTGGTTTGATCCATGAATTGGGACAGCTGACTGGAACCAAAGAACTCACGTAATGAAGCAACCACCGGGCGAATATTCACCAGACTGGTTGGGGTTACATGTTCCTGGTCACGGATGGACATTCTTTCCTTAATAACACGCTCCATGCGGCGTAAACCAACACGGAGCTTATTCTGGATTAACTCTCCCACTGTCTTGACACGGCGGTTACCCAGATGGTCAATATCATCTTTATCTGCCTGATTATTATTGATCATGATCAGACGGCGAACGAGCGCCACTACATCCCAGGCAGTTATCGTCCGATGGGAAACCGGGATATGATCGGTCAAGTCCAGTTTTTGATTGAGTTTATAACGACCAACACGCTCGAGATCATAATGGCGTTGGTCTACAATTTGTTCTTCTAAAAATTGACGGGCATTTTCCACAGTGGCTGGGTCACCGGGACGCATGCGTTTGAAAAATTCAATCAAAGCCGCTTGTGCAATCGTAATACCGGAACTGAGATCCCATTCGGGTTCCTGTCGTATCGTATTGGGAATGAACATACGATCCGGGTCATTATCCACATCCTGGAATAACGCAATCAGTTCTTCATCAGTGCCTGCTTTTAAAGGACGGTCTACCAGACCATCATCAATAGCCGCTAAGGCACGCAAGAAAATGGTGATCGGGACAGTTCGTTTGCGATTGAATTTTAAAATCAAATAATCATTCTTACGGGTCTCAAACTCCATCCAGGCACCACGGTCAGGAATCAGTTTTGCCATGGCTAATCGATGGCCGGTGGAACGATCTACCGGTGCTTCAAAATAGACACCCGGGGAACGGATAAGTTGAGATACAACCACGCGCTCGGTACCGTTAATAATGAAGGTACCTTTCTCTGTCATTTCAGGGAATTCTCCCAGGAAAATTTCTTCTTTGATCGGTTCGGAAACATCAGGGCCAGCTAATAATACAGATACTTTTAATGGACTGGCGTATGTAAGATCTCGGTCAACACATTCATCAATGGTATGTTTGGGAGGCTCAAACCAATACTTGAGATCCCAATCTTTTAATTCTGGATTTCGACTCGGAAAATATAACCTCATTCCTTTGTTGTATGATTCAATCGGGGAAATTTCATTGAACAAATCTCCCAGCATCTCATCTTTTAAACGTTGAAACGATTCCAATTGAACTTTAATCAATTGGGGTAAATCAAAGATTGCAGGGATTCTTCCATAGGACTTAATTGGCAAAGATGACATGTTTTTCTCCTGGCGATATTAACCTCAATGGAAGAACCGCCTATTCTCCCATTATGAAGGTAAAATGCAATCTGATATTATAGCAAAGTCAAGCCATGTGGTCAAGACGCAATTCATTGATAGCGATTCTTCCAAATAACTTTTTTAGGTTTTTTTGTTTTCTACCCACCTGTTATTACGCCATCTCATCGGTGTTAGATAAATGATTTCTGATTGAATGGATTGTTTATCATCAATCTCTATCAATCCGATTGACGGTCCCAGGTGATTTTGCACCTGATCATAAGCCGAACCCGGATTAAAATACAACTTACCTTCCTCCCAGCGGTTTTCCGGTCGATGTGAATGACCAAAAATAATCACATCAAATTCCTGGTCTAATTTGGAGAATTTCTTTATAAAGCGCTCATAACGATACCCGGTAAACCAATAAGGAATTTTATCCCAGAAATAAGAATACAAATTTCCATATCCATGGGTAATGAGTATCTTTACTTCATTTAATCTGATTTCCTTGGTAGCAGGTAACTGCTTGATCCTCCACCAATCGCGGTTCCCCCGCACTGCATGCACTGGTGCTATTTCTTCCAGCCTTCTCAACACATCCGGGATAGAAATATCACCAGCATGGATGATCAGGTCAACTTGACGCTTTTTAAAGAATGGCAAAACATCCGGGTGTAAATCTCCCACTCGGTCTGGTATGTGGGTATCAGAAAGAACACCGATCCGAATTAAATTTCTGGTACGGCTTTCTTTCACCAAAAGCTACACCCATCCTTCCTGGAGGATAAGGTCTTTTTCCATTTTCTCCCTTTCAAACTTGTTAAAAAATAACCAGGTCGATAAGATGGATAGACAATAAATGGCTGCGGTAATCAAAAATAATGGTTGAAATCCATATCGAATTTGGATCAGTCCTGATAAAAATGGCCCTATCGCCCAACCAGCTGTCCAGGAATTGCTGATTAAGCTATTTACCACCCCTTGCTCATTCTCCTCAACATTTTCCATACAAAATGCATTGTAAAGTGGAACGGCCATATTCATTAACATGCCCCGTAACAAATATCCGACCGCAGCCAACCAGGCAAATGGTGAAAAAGCCAACACCAGTAAGAAAAAGATGCTGCTAGCCTGTGTAGCGACAACTACTTGAATTTTGCTGTTAAATTTCTGCACCAAACGAGGTCCGAGGATTGAGCCTACCCCCACAAATAAAGCACTCAGACTGAAAAGAGCACCCAGCATACTACTGTTAATTTTGAATGTTTCCGAAAAATAAAGATTCATATAGGGTATCGTGATAGCTGCTCCAAACCCGAGCAACATTTCTGGAATTATCAATTTCCAGGTAAATCCTCTTCGCACGGTATGCTTCAATAAATCCCATTGGTTTGTTTTTACAAGCGCAAGGCTCTTTTCTCTTCCCGGTTCTTTCAAAATAAGGATCGGTATCAATGCGAAGAAACCCAGAATGACACTCACCAATAAAACCATTTGAAATGCCTGAGCGCTATCGGCAGGGATTTTCAGCAAACCCCCAAACCAACCCGGCATTTGCCCGGCAAAAATATTTCCTACTGCTCCTGCTAACGTTGACAAACCAAAATTAAGACTGAACATTAAAGAACGATTATGTGAGTTCGTGACCTTCATCATAAAAGGTGCCTGGCTTACAAAAAACAAAGAGTTCCCTAACCCGCCCAGAAACGCCACCATTAACAACAGAATTTTGACATTCACAAACAACTGTAATCCCATTGCTGTTGTGTACAGCGATAAACCAATCAGCATGGCTGGTTTACGGCCGATCCGGTCTGAAAGCATTCCAATCGGAATCCCCATCAACAAACCTGCCATGGATGGCATGGAATTAATCAATCCCAAAAAATCTTTTTCGAAACCGCGAGCCAGAATGAAGAAATTAAAAAATAATTGCCAGGAACTAAAAATAATTCCGCTAATGATTGTCGCCAATAAGAATAACCGTGCACTTTGTGGAAATTTCTTGACCTGATCCCATGTATTCATCGATGTTGTCATGCTGCTTATGATCCTATGATTTTGTTTATTTCCTCAATTGCCTGGGGGGTGGAGATAAAATGAACAGTATTAAATCCAAGGTTCCGGGCTGCCTGGATGTTTTCGATGAAATCGTCGACAAAGATTGTTTCACCTGCTTTTACCTTTAACGCATCGAGCATCCAATGATAGAATTTCGGATCGGGTTTTGCCATTTTTGCTTCAGCAGAAAAGATAGCAACATCAAAAATTTCCAGAAAACCAAATTTGCGCGTCAACAAATTCCTGGCACCATCCCAGGCATTGGAGAGCAATCCCAACGCATATTTTTTCTTTAATCCCCTGGCGAACGCATACAGTTCCTGATCCAAAGCATCGCCACCCCAAAAATCATCCCAGAACCTGTTCAACTGCGCATCATTCAGGTCAAAATGATTTGCAATAAATGTCCAATGTGCAACTTCCTCGATAGCGCCTTCTGTTGCTAATTGGGCTGTCTCCGATTCAAAGACCACCTGGCTCAACTCTTCATAACTCAAACCCAAACGTTGTGCTAATTGGGTTCTTGGGTTTTTGTCCTTCGTTTGCACAAAAACGCCCCCCATATCAAAAACAATGGCTTTAATGGTATGCACTGGCATGGATCCTCCTGAAAATTCAATTCTATCACGAGCTAGTTCGTGTGAGTGAGTTCCTCCCACTCGCGTTTCAGGATTCCCATACGGTACATATCCCACCGTCTTCCATCACGGTTCAGAAATTGTCGTTGCACACCTTCTAACTTAAATCCTGCTTTTTCATAAGATTTTACACCTCTGGGATTGTACTCAAAAACAGTCAGGCTAATGTGATGCAGGTTGAGCATGCCAAATCCATATCTGAGGATCACCCGCATGGCATCTGTTCCAAACCCTCTACCCCAGTTTTCAGGATCACCGATCGAGATTCCTACAAATGCGTTACTGTGCTTTCCCTGAAATCCGGATAAACCTATTTCACCAATTATCTGGCTATCTTCTTTGTTCTTGATCATAAAGAAAGCAACCGCATCAGATAATTCATTTTCTTCCATCCACTTCTTCATCTTCTCAGTGGAGAAATGCAGAGCGAAATCGCCATCCATTAGACGTAAATATTCACTATTATTCCGCCAACCTGCAAATAGTTTTGAATCTCTATCTGCATCAACCGGGATCAGTCTTACTTTTTCTCCTATCAGAATACTTTCAGTCATCAGGCTTTTACCTCCTGTAAAGCTTCCCATTCAGGTCTGAGTATGCCAAAAAGCAGTTCATTCCAAAAACGATTATCAAAGTAAATCACCTCACGATTAACAGCATCCAGTGTGAAGCCATTAACGATCAGTATATTGCTTTTTTCTCCTTCATATTCAGGTAGATCAAATTCAATCCGGTACAGGTTTAATTCCCTGAAGGCATAATTTAACGCCAGCGGGATGATTTGTTCCTCAGCTTTTCCATAATGCTCTGGATCACCAATCGCTGTAACCAACCATCCCGCTCCCAGGCTCCATAATATGTTGATGCGCATGTAACCAATCAGATGTAGATCGGTTTTTGTCCGGATGGCAAAGTGGACCACTCTACCGCCTTCATCAACTTTTTTTTCAATTTTCTCGTATTTCTTCTTCATCTCGTTTTTTGACAAAGGTTTGATTAAACTATCGCACCAATACCGGGCATAACGCAGATTAAGGGAATACAACGAATCAATTTCCGGATCCTTATCAAAGTCGATCGCTGTCAGGATAAAGTCCTGACTTTCAAATAATTTATCATTTATCATCCTGCCTCCTGCAATGCGAACATTAAACACCTATTAACTGATTTAAAGGAATTTTCTTTGCTTCAAAGACATTCCCGTCGACATCGAAAAATTCAATATTTTCAACACATTCAATCAAATCAAGCATTTTGTCACTCAAAACTGGGTCTTTGAAAATTTCTTCCAGGTCTGCAAACAGAACTTTCTCAATCATACCTTTTCGTAAGTCTGCCTCCAGTTCTTGAAAAGCCCTGATATTTGAGTTCTCTAAATCATAAATATCCATATAAACCGCCACCAGCTTTTTCTCTTCCATGGTGCGACGCACATAATCCAGACAGATAAATAAGCGTCGCTTTGCCGCAGAACAATAAGATTGACCTTCATTCAAACATCCACGCACATAAATAGCAAACGAACCATTCGTGCCTGCGGACTTAAAATTCAGATAATCTACTCGATGTGTATTCGATTTCATCATATCTCTCAACATTGTGGGCCTCCTTTTCAGTCAGCCGGGTCATTCATCTACCAATCAGGCTAGCGCCTCTCAAACAAAATCTGCTTTTTTCAATTCGGCAACCACAAAAAAATCAGGTCACCAGTTTTTCACCCGTGACCTGATTCAAAAAGCAGAAGGAAATAAAAAAGCCACGGGTTTGTCTGTCACCCGTGGCCGTCATTTAACGAGATTTAACTAACGACAAACAGGCGCAATACGACAAGGAACGGAAACTGCATCACCGATTAAACTGGCTGCGCAGATTCGAACGACTAGTGTGTTGAAGATTTTATTATTCACGTGCGCCTTCCTTTCTGTTTTAAGATAGGTAAATTTTAACACCAGTTTTTCACCTGTGTCAAGGTTTTAATCTTAAATTAATCTAATCATTCGATATAATTTAAGCAAATGGAAGTTACCACAAAATTATCTGTTTCCAGGTTACGAACCATCTGCATTTCGTCGAGGTCATTTCATCAAAAGAAACTCAAGCTTATTATGGAACAATCACTTTTTTTCATTTTATTCAAAATATTGATCTTCATGAGAGGAGCATATGGCTAGAAAGAGCAACTCACCCGAAATAAAACTTTCACCTTCTCAAAAAAAGAAAAGAACCCGATATGTGCTATTGTTTTTATTGATTATGATCCTGGTCGTGGTTGAACTACGTCCTGGTATCTACACAGTACAACCGGTTGATGCTATTCCGGAAGGAATGACCTTCATTTATGTCCTCCGTCAGGCCGACCAACCCCTGTACACCTCCTTTGATCCGGAGTGTTTTTATTCACCTACCTCGGTATCATTAATCTGCAATGCAATGCTGAAATCAGATCTTGAAAACCTGTCCGGAAGAATCATCTTAAAATTGCCCTACAACCACTCAGCTTATTTAAAAGGCTCCAATGGAATCGAGCCAGGTTATATCGAAGATTAACATTCCTCATCAATAAGTCACTCCTTGTGAAATAAACCACACTGAAAACCTTGACGTCAGTCTAGAGTGAGATAAAATAGAAATGTCTGGGGCGGTGGCGGAATTGGCAGACGCAGAGGACTTAAAATCCTCCGGTGGTGACACCTTGTGGGTTCAAGTCCCACTCGCCCCACAAAGTCGCAATAAAAAGTTGCGACTTTTTTTATCTCAGCGATCGAACACACTTAAAATCTCCTAAAATATATTTATTCCTACTTAACTTAATAAATTACCACTTTCTTAATAAAGTCAACTACTTTCCGTTTTTGCTTGATTTTTCGAACACTATGCACTTTAATAGAAAATAGAGATTAATTTTTCACGCATAATCAAAAGCGAATTCGAAAGGAGAAATGCTTCATGAGTAATAAACCCAATATCCGTCCATTTAAAGCAACACCATTAAAAAGAGTAACACCTGTCCCATCCGATATCGACATTGCAAAGGCTGCGGTATTGAAACCAATCACAACCATCGCCGAAGAATTAGGGTTGCTTCCGGAAGAATTGGAACAATATGGTATGTACAAAGCCAAGATTAAGTTGGAAGTTCTCGATCGCCTGAAGGATGTACCCAATGGAAAATATATTGATGTCACAGCCATTACTCCCACCCCTTTAGGGGAAGGAAAATCCACCACAATGGTTGGTTTGTGTCAGGCACTTGGTGCTCATCTTAATCGAAGTGTCATCACCTGTATTCGCCAACCCAGCCAGGGCCCAACTTTTGGTATAAAAGGTGGAGCTGCTGGAGGTGGATATAGTCAGGTGGTTCCCATGGAAGAATTCAACCTCCATCTTACCGGAGACATCCATGCCATTACAGCTGCTAATAACCTGCTGGCTGCCGCCATTGATGTAAGAATGTTCCATGAATCCACTCAATCAGATCAACGCCTGTTTGAGAATTTATTTCCCAAAGATAAACAGGGTAAACGACATTTTGCTATTGGGATGCTTCACCGCAAACGAAAATTAGGAATTGAAACGGATGATCCCGACCAGATGACCGAAGAACAAAAAAGCCGTTTTGTACGCCTCGATATTGATCCCGATTCCATCACCTGGAAACGGGTGGTCGATACGAACGACCGCTTTCTGAGAGGCATCACAGTAGGTGAAGGTCCGGATGAGAAGGGTCACACTCGCAAAACCGGCTTTGATATTACTGTTGCCAGTGAAATTATGGCGATTCTAGCCCTGACTACTGATTTGCGCGATATGCGCGAAAGATTTGGCCGCATTGTGATTGGTACCAGTAAGAGCGGTGAAGCAATCGATGCCAATGATATCGGTGTGGCTGGTGCTTTGACTGTACTCATGAAAGATGCCATTAAACCCAATCTAATGCAGACATTGGAAGGCACCCCCGTTCTTGTACATGCTGGTCCTTTTGCCAATATCGCTCACGGAAACAGCTCGATTCTGGCAGATAAAATTGGCCTGAAACTGGCTGATTTTGTGGTTACAGAGTCTGGTTTTGGCGCTGATATGGGCATGGAAAAATTCTTTGATATCAAGTGCCGATACTCCGGACTGGTTCCAGATGTCGTTGTGCTGGTTGCCACCATCCGGGCACTTAAGATGCATGGTGGTGGTGCAAAAGTTACAGCCGGAAGACCCTTAGACCGGGCTTACGTTGAAGAAAATCTTGAATTGTTAGAAGCTGGTTTGCCAAATCTGCTTCACCACATTAAGATTGCAAAGAAATACGGGGTGCCGGTGGTAGTGGCAATCAATAAATTCTACACGGATACCGACGCGGAAATTGAACTCGTTCGGAAAGCGGCTATCGAACAAGCTGGTGCCCTCGATGCAGTTGCCACTGAACATTGGGAATTTGGTGGTGAAGGTGCCGTAAAACTGGCAGAGGCTGTTGTCAAAGCCAGTGAAGAAAAACATGATTTCAAATTCCTGTATCCCCTGAATGCCACCATTAAAGAAAAAATTGAAACCATTGCCAGGGAAATCTACAATGCAGATGGAGTTGATTACTCCCCGGAAGCAGATGCCCGAATTGCTGTTTACGAGCGCCTGGGGTTTGGAGACTCAACCATTTGTATGGCAAAAACACATCTCAGCATCAGTTACGATGGAAACTGGAAGGGTGTCCCCTCTAATTATCGTTTACCGATCAGTGACATTCGCGCATCGGTAGGTGCAGGATTTCTTTACCCATTGGTGGGTGAGATGAGAACCATGCCTGGGCTTTCCACCCGACCCGCCTTTTTTGACATGGATCTGGATCCGGATACTGGTGAAATATTGGGTTTGTCCTGATAAATTTTGTTATTGATAAAACAATCACTCCGCAAGTGGAGTGATTGTTTTATTTTTTAATCAGTTTCTGTTGGAGTGCCATTGACACTGCTTCGGTGCGGCTGGTGACGCCTAGTTTGGACAAAATGCTGCTAACGTGGAACTTCACAGTCGAGCGGCTGACAAAAAGCTTCTCAGCGATCGCCACATTGCTCAATCCTTCCGTCATCAATACCAGCACTTCTTCTTCCCTTTTGGTTAAACCAAAGTCAGGTTTTCCTGGTTTTACAGCCGCGTGAATTAATGCCTGGGCTGCTTCCGGTGCCAGCGTTGGTTTGCCATCATAAGCTGCTCGAATAGCATTGGCCAGTTCATCAGCGGACACGTTTTTTAATAAATATCCAATCGCTCCGGCCTGCAGAGCTGCCTGAACCAGGTCATCTTCCTTAAAACTGGTCAGGGCAACTACTTGAATTTCCGGCCATTTTTGACGAATGGCTTTGGTAGCTGCTGCCCCATCCATAACTGGCATCACCAGATCCATCAATATCACATCCGGTTTTTCTGTTTCACAGATTTGAAGCGCTTCCTTCCCGTCCCTGGCCTCGGCGACTAATTCCAGGTCATCAAAAACATATAGAAAAGCTCCCAACCCACTTCTCACCACAGCGTGGTCATCAACCAGCATTACTCGTATGGGTTTTTCAACTCCCATAGCCACTCCTATTCGTGAAAAATTTCTTTATTGAAATTGTTCTTCTATTATACCTAATTTCGTTTTTCTAATCCTGAGCTTTTTCATCTGCAAAGCTCTGATTTAATACCTCGATTAATTCTGAGGGTAGGTCTGCTCCGGCTTCCATTTTTTCAAGCAGCTCCGGCATGGTCATACCAACCTCAATTAATTGCAGTTGCAGCTTCAAATCCCGAATATTCTTATCTGATTCAGGCAATATTGTTTCAAAAATACTCAATGCCTTTAAATAATAATCTTTAGCTTTCTCTCCAGCACCCTCCAGGTGGTAAATCCCGCCTAAATTCATGTATGAGGCAGCTAATTTAAGGTTACCGGGAGTGTTATAGGATTCGAATATTTTTACGGCATTCAGATAATGATTCTCCGCACCACTCGTATTACCAATGGTTTGCAAAATCATACCTAAACCGTGCTCGGCCTCAGCAACCTCAGGATGATTCCCTCCGTAATTTTCCTTGCGTTTGGCCAGTGACAGCTCCAATTGAGCTCTTGCACGCGGCAAATCACCAATAGAGAGCAAAGCCATTCCCAGGTTGTAATGTCCGGAAGCAACCAGATAGTGTTGATTTCCAAAAATTTTCGTGTTAATCTCCAACGCTTTTTCCAGATGGATGATTGCTCCATCCAATACATTCATATCAATCAATACCTGTCCCAGGTTATTGTGACCAACCGCAACAGCAGGATCTTCTTTACCCAGAATTTTTTTATCGATGATGATGGCCTGCTCAAAACATTTTTTGGCATCTTCAAAGCGTCCCATCCGATGCATCGCACTCCCTAGACTATTCAGGTTTTCTGTATGTTCAACACTATCAACCCCGGAAACTTTCTCCACAATCAATAAAGCCCGGCGGATAAACTTGACAGCTTCCTCGTTTTCTCCCGATTGAAGCTTGAATCTTCCTAAGATACCAAACAATAATCCGGCTGCTGCAATTTTATTGATCTGACCTTGTTGGGCTAATTTTTCAGTATGTGACTGATAGGGTTCAAATTCATCCAAGTTTTCTAATGGGTTAATAATCGAATGCATAGCTCTACTGGTCGCCTGCAACAATTCTCTTTTTTGAAGCGGATTTGCAATCTCCTGGATTAAAGAACTCACTTTGGAAGTCATCAGATACTCACCTTTCGATCGATCCAGGAAATTCATAGAAACCAAAAAACTCAATTTCTGTTTGATTTCTTCTTGCTGATCGATCCCAGAGACCAGCATCATTAAATCCAGGGGGATTTTTTCATTTGGCGCAAGCCAGCTACAGGTAATTAATAATTTTTGAAAACTCGAATCAACATTCTTAAATAATTCTATCAATTTGTCCTTGTCAATTTCATGAGCAGAGGCCATCTCAATTCTCCATTTCTAGACTTGGTCGGATTTACAAAAAAATCGACTGGCATTCTTGTGGTCTTTAATAAATTTGGTCAACCGCCAATTTGCATCATATTGCGGTTTTCGGGGGAATGATTCAATAATAATTCATGCCTCTCCGGTTTTAATTTAATTACCTTTGCCATCAGCTCAGACACGTCTTCCCCGGCGCGCATCGCAGCCAGCAGTGGAACTTCAAAGTCACTCATTAAACAGGGACGCAGATTGCCATCAGCTGTCAATCGCAATCGATTACAGCGACTACAAAAATGATCATCGTCCAGAGGTGATATAAAACCAACAAATCCTTTTGCCTCAGGCATTTGATACAATTTTGCTGGTCCCAGTTGTTCAGGTTGATAGATGGGTTGTAAATTCATATCCTGGTGGCGGGCTAACACCGTGCCCGTGGAAATGTAACAATCAGAAGGTTCCGGGAAACCATCTCCCCATGATACTTGATTTTGGATAGGCATCAGCTCAATAAAGCGCACATGCCAGGCATTATCTCTGGTTAAGTTTATAAAGTCGGGTATCTCCTGATCATTGATGCCAGCCATCATGACTACATTAATCTTCAGCGGTAAAAGCCCATATTTTTCTGCTGCTTCAATTCCATGCCATACAGTTGTTAAATCGCCATGCCGGGTAATTTTCTTAAATAAGTCTGGTTTTAATGTGTCCAGACTGACATTTACTCTGGTTAATCCAGCATCTTTTAAGGCTTCTGCATATTTCCCCAATAAATAGCCATTGGTTGTAATCGTAATTTCGTTAATTCCAGACACCTGGCGAATCATGCGCACCAGATCGACAATTCCATGCCGTACAAGCGGTTCCCCTCCCGTTAAGCGTATTTTTGATATGCCATTCTCGGCTGCAACCCGCACAACCTCGACAATCTCCTCAAATCTCATCATCTCAGAATGATGACGGGGTGTGACACCTTCAGCTGGCATACAATAAACACAGCGAAAATTACACAAATCAGTAACGGATATTCTCAAATAATTGATGGTTCTACCGATAGAGTCTTTCAAAAGTAATACCTCACAGAATTTTGTATCGCAGGTTAACGAAGCTTTATGATAATTTAAACCTGAAATTAAGTATAACAAACAAATCCCAACCGAACAAAATTTAGAAAATTTGTAACATTTCAATCCTTAAAGGCTCTTTTTTCTAGCGAATATAAGCCCGCCAAAACGGACACCACCCCCCCATTATTGAGCAGTTACAAATGTTTTTTGAAAATTAATGAAAATGAAGAGACCAGTTTTATTATTGTCACAGCCTCTGTATATTTCTCAGAGGCTGTGACGAATAAGATTCTTACTCTTCTACGTAAAGTTTATAAGCATATGTCTCTTCAGGAACCTGATCCTTTGGATAAACGTCAATCGCGACCAAATCTTGTTTTGGACATACATCCACACAAAGTCCACAACCGACACATCCTGAGTTATCCTTAACTCTTGGGAACACGCCTCTAATACCTTCAACTTCCACCAACTCAAAGCAGTCGTATGGACAATTATCATAACAATCCATACAACGGACACAGGTTTCAAAGTTGACTTTTGCTATACCAATCACGGCTTTCCGTTTTTCCTCAAGATTAAGCGGGGGAATAGCGTGACTGGGGCAAACCTGTCCACATAAATTGCAGTCATATTCGCAACGCCCGGAGAACGGGTCCATAATGGGGGTAAAAAGTGACTCCCATCCACCTTCCAGGACCGCAGGTTGAATGATGTGACCCGGGCAGGCTTCAATACATTGATCACAGCGGATACATTTATCCAGGAAATCTTCACCAGCTCCGGGAGGACGCATAACACTGGCTTTGGCTGCTTTGACTTTACCGACATCGGTTGCCAGTAATCCTACCGCAATGGCACTGGTTGCAACCGTTGCGATTGCTTCACGCCGACCGGGATCAAACTCATAGTTCCATCCACCCATCTTGCCTTTTTCAAATGTGATCGCCAGTTTTGGACAGGGAACTGCGCAGTCCATACACATGATACATTCCGCTGGATCGCTTTTGAAATCATTCTCAGGGCTGATTGCACCCATCGGGCAGATGGCTGCACACTCACCACATTGCACACAGCTCATTTGACTGACACGCCGTTTGACCCAGGAGAACTTGGAACCCAAACCGATTAATGCACCCAATGGACATAAGTAACGACACCAGAATCTTTTTTCTACCAGGTTCAATAATAAAACCAGGACAAAAGGAACACCTACCAACCACCAGCTAAAACCAGGCCAGATGAAATCTTTTTTATCAGCCATTTGGAAGTATTCCATTACCGGTTTCGCGCCAGTGGTGATTCCGCGAATAATAATGGTGATTGGTTCAAAATACATGAACGCCAGGCTGCCAAATACCGCCATCACCAGGATGGTGAAAAGAATGACGTATTTCACTTTTCGTAACCATTGCACTTTAATTCTGCGGCCTTTGAAACCGAAAAGCTCCAAAACCGCACCTAAAGGGCAGAACCAGGCACACCACACTCGTCCTAATAACAGCGTTACTACGACAGTGATCAATGCTGGCCAATAATTTCCAATGAATTCCCGCCCACCAATCATGGCTGTAAGGGCTTGCAATGGGTTCATTCGTGAGAACAAATTAATGGGGGTTCCCGGGCCAGATCCAATGCCAGCTGTTAATGTAAAGTACATCAGCACCAGGAAAAGTGCCAGGGCTGCATACTGAACAACAATCCTGACTCGCTTCCAGACCAGATCCTTCGCTTTGACTGTCTTGCCGATTTCGGTACCACCCAGGTGGGTAATTGCCCCGGTTGGGCAGTACGGCACACACTTGTTGCAAGTATCGCAGATGGCCTCGTGTGTATTAAAAGCTGTCGTCACCACTCTTTCAGGAGCTCTGCCTTTAAAGCCCAGAAGGTGATTTTCAGCAATTTCATCACAAGCGCGCACGCACAAACCGCACAGAATACAATCATTCGTTGGGTCTTCAGCCGGGAAAGAAGGTTTCTCAACACCCAGGGATGCAGCCATCCTCTGAATAGCGGGTACTTCCGGGCAACGTGAGAGGATGAAATTCGCCATCACCTTACGGGTTTGTACGACGTCCGGCGAATCGGTTTCAATCACCATCCCATTCGTTACCTGTGTATTGCAGGATGTAACAATCGCTGAGCGGCCATTGTTCTTGGATTCAACCAGACACAATCGACAGGCACCATAAGGCGAAACATCTTCATGGTGACAGAGAGTCGGAATGTAAATATCATTCTCGCTGGCAACCTCCAATAAAGTTTTTCCTTTGGCAACTTCGTAATTTTTTCCGTTTATAGTCAGATTTATCATTGTATTCTCTCCCTATCTGACCACAACTGCATTGAAATTACAGACGTCACGGCAAACACCACAGCGTATGCAAATGCTTTCATCAATGACATGTAGTTTTCCTTTCTCGCCTGAAATAGCTTCAACCGGACAATACCGTGCACAAAGTGTACAGCCTGTACATTCTGGATCGATGATTTCGAAAGTAATCAAGGCTTTACAAACTCCTGCCGGACATTTTTTATCGCGAATATGCGCTTCGTATTCATCTCTAAAATACTTTAATGTCGTGAGTACCGGATTGGGAGCAGTCTGACCCAAACCACACAGGGATCCAATCTTTACGGCATTGGCTAGTTCTTCCAATACTTCGAGATCGCCTTCTTCACCATATCCCCGGGCAATATAATCCACAATTTCCCACATCCGTTTCACACCTTCGCGGCAGGCACTACATTTGCCACAGGATTCAAATTTACAGAATTCCAGGAAATATCGGGCTGTATCCACCATGCAGGTATCTTCATCCATGACAATCACGCCACCCGAACCCATAATGGACCCTGCGTCTCGAAGACTGTCATAATCCATTGGCAGGTCAAACAAGCTTTCCGGGATACACCCTCCTGAAGGGCCTCCCGTTTGGACTGCTTTCACCTTCTTGCCTTTTGGGACACCTCCGCCAATTCCTTCGATTAGTTCGCGGATACTGATGCCCATGGGCACTTCTACCAAACCGGTATTATTGATCTTTCCAACTAATGAGAAGATCATTGTGCCCCGATTTTTATCATTTCCAATACTGGCAAACCAGTCAGCTCCATTGTTGATGATGTGTGGAATCCATGCCCAGGTCTTAACATTATTGATATTGGTTGGTTTTCCCCACAACCCGCTCTGAGCCGGATAGGGAGGTCTGGTGCGTGGTTCTCCCACCCGTCCCTCAATGGATGCCATCATAGCAGTTTCTTCACCACACACAAAAGCACCGGCCCCGAGTTGTACTTCTACATCAAAACTGAAGTCGCTTCCTAAAATATTGTCTCCCAAAAAGCCGTATTCCCGGGCTTGCAAAATCGCTTTTTTAATCATGTTCACTGCCAACGGGTACTCGTGGCGAATATATATAAATCCTTTGCTGGCACCAATGGCATACGCGCCTAAGATCATCCCTTCCAAAATGCTATGTGGGTTTCCTTCAATAATGCCCCGATCCTGAAATGCACCTGGATCGCCTTCATCCGCATTGCAGATAATATAGCGCTGGTCTGCTATTTCTTTTCGGCACAATTCCCACTTGATCGCTGCTGGAAATCCAGCCCCACCCCGTCCACGCAGGTTCGCTTTTTTTACTTCTTCCATCACCAGATCAGGATTCATCTCGAAAAGTGCTTTGGATACAGCTTTGTATCCTCCGCTAACAAGATAATCTTCAATTTTCTCGGGATCAATCGCACCACTGTTCTTTAATAAAACACGAGTTTGTTGTTTATAAAATGGTATTTCATCCTCATGAACAATTTTCTTTTCTGTGATCGGATCAGTATATAACAATCGATCGACTACTTTACCATTCAAAATTGTTTCAGAAATAATAGTCTTGACATCTTTGGGTTTGACATGCGTATAAACAAGTTTCTCCGGATGAATAACGACCAATGGCCCTTGTTCACAAAATCCATGACAGCCAGTCGTTTTTAATTCTACTTTTGCATCCAATCCTTGATCATGGATGGCATTCCTGAACGATTCCGCCACCTGGCCCGATTCCTGTGACCGGCATCCGGTTCCCCCACACACCAGAATGACAGGCCTGGACGCATCCCTGGCGGACAAAATTTGCTGGCGTTGTTTTTCCAATTCTGCAGGTAAAATTCTTTCAGTCATCAGCGACAGCCTCCTTCTCTACAGATTTTTTAATCACCCGTTCAACTTTACTGACAGACATATTGCCATACCTTTTGTCGTCAATTGTCAACACAGGAGCAATTGCACAACATCCCAGACAGGAAACTTCTTCCAGAGTGAATTCCTGATCCTCTGTCGTCTCACCGGGAGCTATTTTTAAAACCCGATCTACCTGGTCAACCAGCATATTACTTCCGCGAACATGACAAGCTGTTCCGTTACAAACGGTAATAATATGTTTCCCTCTCGGTTCCAGTTTGAAGACTTTATAGAAAGCTGCAACCTGATATATTCTAATCATCGGGACATTTAATTGTGCGGATATTTTTTCCAATGCTTCAGGTGGCAGATAATGAAATTCTTCCTGGATTGCTAACATTGCCTGGATCAGATCATTTTCGTTTTGAGCATGATCTTCTATGATTGTTTCAACTTTGATAATATCGATTGCCATAGTTTGAATCCCTTTCTTGTATGTTGTTTCTTATTTATTTTGGTTGGTTTTAATAATTAGAATATGTTTCGTCTGGGGGAAAGTGACCAGGGACATGCCGCGACACAATTCGCACAGTCAATGCCACCATTCTCTTGCCAGAACATGTAGCACTTTTCCACATCCACGGGCCACCGCAAGATACCCGGACGATTAGATATCGAAGTCTGTTGTGTTGTCCGCTCATCAAATTGAATTGCCCTTGCAGGGCAGGCTTGTGCACAGGCATGACAGGTTTCGCAATACGAGCGAATTCCAAAGTCTATTGGTTTATCTGCCACAAGCGGAATATTCGTAAAAACTTTACAAATTCTCTGGCGCGGACCAAATTCAGGGCTGAGCATTAACCCGATCCTGCCAAGTTCCCCTAAACCGGCACTGATGGCCAATGGAATATTTTGCGTGGTGTCATTGCCGGATGGGATGGCTGGATACCCCAGCATGCGAATATACTTTGCCAGTGACGAGGAAATTTCTGCCATGTGCGAATAAGCTAATGCAGTGGCAGCACTTGCTTCCGGTCCAGGTGAAAGATGAATCATCTCCCACTTCATTTCTACGCCCATTACAATTGCATAATTGAAATTCATTTCTACCGGGCCGGCATTACCGGTAAAAGGTTCAAAATAATTTTCATATACCCAACGAGGATCAATTTTTGTGATTCCTACCAGATCAGCGCCATAAAATCTGGCTACCTTCTTTATTCTCTCACTCATTTCTGCGGGATCTTCGATCTTATATTTTTGAGGATTAACTTCATCCTCCCATCCATATAATCCATCGTTATCGCGAATGTGTCCAAAATAACCGGGATAATATGGATGGAAGCTGCCAGCCTTGTCATCCACCTGGATTGCACCGGCAACAAGGGCGTTCCCTTCCTGAAATGAAGGATCGGTAAGGGTGACAAAAGGCATCACATTCCCAACCCGTGCCTGATATTCTTCATCCCAGGCAATGCGGGAAAATATGGTGTTTTTCTCATCAAATCGCTTTACATTCACCAGATATTCCGTAAAAGTTGGTTCTTCCACCAGGTTAATTTCCGGCAACAATCTGACATGCACGTTTATTAGATGGTCTTGCATTTCTTCCATCTTGGTAAAACGTGCCCCGCATGCCTGGCACAACCACACATTGATTTTTGGAGGAACCACCGGGGTATTTGTTGCTTCCGGAGTCAAGAATGAATGCGGAGACGTCGGTACTGTCTTATAGCCTTCATATTGTATCTGAGCGTCTGAAAGCGCATTTTGATCTATTTCTGGAGCACATGCCGATAGGATTTCTGCTGCTCCGACACTTAATCCCAGTAGTCCAGCCGAACGCAAAAATTCTCTGCGAGTGATTTCTCCCAGATGCAGCTTTCTTAATACTTCAGCTATTTTTTGATCCATTTTTATTTTCTTAATTGAATTCTATTCGGCATCGCGAATTGCCAGATAATCAACAATCAATTCCTTCTGTTCGTCGGTTATTTGCATTCCAGCCATCACCATTCGATCAACGGTTGATTGCCACATTTCGCGAGAATACCTGGCATTGTCAACCTGAACAATGGAATGACAGGTACCGCATTTGGTTTGCGTCAGTGCTTGACCGGGATGTGGTGTTGGTGCTACTGGTTCAGCAGATCCGCAACCGGCTAAGACAAATGATGCGATCACAAAGACAATTATTATTGAGTAGATGAATTTCATTTTTCAGTCCTCCATTTTAATTTTTTTTCTTCTTCAGAAATATTGTTGGTTAGTTTATTATCGCTTGAAATCCAATTTAAACTAAATTTATTAGTCAATTTTTTATGAAAAAACCCGGTGAATACACCCAGAACAGCAGCAGCGATCGCCAGAAACAGTCCTGGCCGCAGAGTTGTAAATACTTCTACCAGAGCAAATCCCCCATAACTTCCAACACCATGACCTTGAATTGGAACCTCGTACATTGCTGCTACCCCTCCAATCCTGACCAAAAACCGCCAGATAGCCAAACCAACCAGCACCCCGGCAGTTGTTGAAGTAATCGCAATTGCTTTTCCTTTAATAAAGGATGCAACCATTAATAAAAAAATACAAGTTAATAACAGGTAGAACAAAATCGTCATTTGTGGACTGCGTGTATATCCAATAAAATCACTGGCAGGACCATCAATAAGGTACGGATAAATATCTGTAGGCCTGTTCATCACAGATACCTCCAACGTCCACCAGGGGTAAAGCATCGAAAAGATTAATAGGATAGCAGCAAAAAAAGCCAGCGGATCGAGTCCAAATTTAATTTTTTTCAATACAGTCATCTCCGAGGTACTAGCTAATCAGCCGGGTAAAAATACGAACAAGACGAGGACGTTTTGCCAGGACGGGAATTATCCCTCGTCCCCATTCTTTTTGCATCATTCGGGACAATAAGCGCCGTCCGAAACCAAATTTGGCAATATGACCGCCATCCGGTGTGATATGCCAATACCTGGGTGCGGCAACTGGCTTCCAGCGTCCGGTAATTATTTTCATCATTTCCATGGCGGCCAGAGTTCCCGATATCCAAACGATCGGAGCTATTTGAGGATGGGGTAATATACCTTCACAGAATCCTTCGAACCACTCCTGTGTCCATCCTCCTAAAACCCGATAATAATATAAAATACTCCTATTTTCCTTACTTTCCATAAAAACTTTGAGTTCATCATAAGGCGCTTTATATGGCATCGTTAAACACTCAGATGCATAAGGGCCATCTGGCATGAACGAGCAGACCCGTCCAAATGCTCCAGCTGGATAGGACATGATCGCAGGAACCCCGGCATCAATACATGCATCCAGCATTGACACACTTAATGGCCAACTATCCGCAGCAGGAATAATCACATCCCAGGCTTCCTGCTTAATCACTAACAAGATCTCCTCAGGTTTTAACGCTCTGGGTATTAATGTTATTTTTGCCTGCGGGTTAATTTTTAATATAGATTCTTTGGTAACAACACCCTTATTTTGTCCAATCGTATCGACATCACAACCAATCTGGCGATTGAGATTCGATATCTGAAAAGAATCGAACTCATAAATTGTCATTTTCTCCACACCCATTCGGGCAAGTGAAATCGCGACAATTCCCCCAATTCCGCCACTACCAATAATTAAGATATTCGCTTGGCGAAGTTTTTCCTGTTCTTCAGGAGAAAAAACACCATAATTTCTTTCGAATAATGATTTGTAATCTGAATCTGTACTATTTATTTTATCCATAACACAACAATGATGACACCTGTTTTTAACGATTAGTATCGAGGCTCCAACCAAATTGATAATTGGAGCCTCGATTGAATTCATTGAAACCGACTATAGTTTACAAATGTTGAGCAGCAACATCTCCAGCTACATCATCGATACCCAATTTCTTGAGTGTCTCCTGTGTCGGAATGCCTTTATCCTCGGTCCAACCACGTTCTTTCCAGTAAGCCGGCAAGGCTTCATTGAATAGAACGTCTGGTTTGCCTTCATAAGCAACAGCACCTTTTTGAGAGCCAGTTGGCAATGGATCATTGAACCAGCGTGGTGGTACCTGTCGATCCCATTCAGCTTTTGGATCCTTTAATTGTCTGATGTGGATTTCAAATATGCGCGAAAGTGCATATTCACGGGCACCAACCAGCTGCAGATCTTCATCACTGAAATCACTCCAACCTGTCGCTGCCTTGATGAGATCAACTCTGCTGCCAGCCCAATGTCCCGCCGGGAATTGGCAATGCACCAGTGAATTTTGGGCAGCATTGACATTCTGACCAGCAATTGCAGCCGCCCAGTCTCCGGTCTTGAAACCACCGGTTCCACCGCCGGTATGGGCACAGGCACGATTGACGGTGACATATTCCATCGCATTCTTATCAGCAGGGCTGCGAACATCATGCGCTGGCTGCCCGTAATGGTGGGCTGTCATGCTGTAATTCATGATTTCCGGCTTGCCTTTCAATTCTGCGAAATAGCGTGCAGTCTCATAGGTTCCTTGCGCCAGTTTGTCACCAATACCATCACGGGTAACAATTTTCTTGACCATCTCATCAACCGCATGGACATCTCCCCATTTCAGGTCGATCCCATCCAGATCTGTCTTGTCGATGAAACCTCTCTGAACCAGTTCCATCACCAATGCCAGGTTGTTACCACCTTCAATAAAGTCAAGACTGTAATTGTCATGAATGAAAGTTGTATATTGGAGTTTGGCTAAACTTTCTGCCTGATCGCGGACAGTTCCTTTGTAGGGTTGACCAGGATCAGTTCCTTCCAATTCCATATAACCCAGGTTACCACCAACCATTCCCATCGCTTCCCAGTCAGGCATGTCAGACATCGTTCTGTCCAGCAAAGGATCAGTACTGGTAACTTCTACAGGGTAGAGACAGTGTAAATTACAACCGTAACAGGATGTCTTGCGTACAAAGCTGGTCTGATCCATAAATGGTCCAGTGATTGCTTTCACATGTGGGTCTGCCCATGAGCACCATTGCCAGTTGCGAATCGGGAATGCATCTTCCACATAGGCTGAATTTGCACCAATACCTGCCGTACCATAAGAACGCCAGAAGTAATCTCCTCTTTCTGATTTCTGGATTCCGCTGACGAGGGACAGGAAAGTCTTCTTGTCGGCTAATTTATGGCCTTTGGTACCACGCACGACGACTGCCTTGAGGTTCTTGGAACCCATCACAGCGCCAGCACCCCAACGACCGGCTGCACGGGCGCCTTCGGTAACCACACAGGAATACCAGACCTGATTTTCACCACCTTGTCCGATTGTCATCACGTGCGCCAGGCGCTTGGCATGCAAACCGAGACGTTTGGGGGGCCGCATAGCCGCCCATTCCGGATTCAGGTCTGCATCACGCAGCATTCCTTCGCGTGACTCGAGTTCGGCTAAAACTTCACTTTTAAGAATCATTTCTGATTCTTCAACATCTTTACCCCAAACGTGACCGGCATCTCGAATTTCGATCTTGTCATCGATCACTGCCAGATAAACGGGTTTTGAGGCTTTCCCTACAATCTGAATACCATCCCAACCAGCAAATTTCAACTCAGAGCCAAAATGGCCACCACAGGTGGATGCGCAAAAAATATTGTACGCACTTTTGGTCACCAGAGTGATACGAGCGTTGGGTGATGCTCCGGTTACAGGTCCAATCATAAACTGTAATAAGTTGTCCGGACCTAAGGGGTCCAGTTTCGGGTCAAAAATTCCTTCTTTGAAAAGGTAGTAGGCTCCCATAGCTGATCCACCCAGGAATTTGCGATAGACTTCTTCTTCCGGCTCAATAACTGTTACAGTTCCGGTTGATAGATCAACACGTGCAATTTTTCCGGTCATTCCTAATAATTCAGCCATTATAGTTCCCTCACATGGTTATAGATTTTTCTGTAAAGTAATTCTGCGTAGTCCGAAGGATGATTAGCGAAATAACGGCCATTGCGGGCAGCAGGCACCCATGTTAATGCACCTGGCTCCGGGCAAGCTCTAACACATTCCGGGTCACCGCCACAACGGCTGCATACCTGGGCTTTTCGGTCAATGGGATCAAAAGACATACCGCTGGCAAATTGATCTTCGCAGATCTCCGCACAGCGCCAGCACTTATCAATACCAAGACATTTTTCGCGATCTACCCATTTGTAACCCATCCCGTAATAACCTTCTTTGCCTTCGCCTTCAGGCACGGTAACGATCGCATCTTCCGGACAAACAGCTTCACAAGGGAATTCGCCTGTACCTTCAGCCCATTCATACAGATTACAATATGAACAGAAGTTAACAACATCGATGTGTTGGAAACGCATGGGGCGAATTCTTGCAAATTCCAGGTTTACCAAATTGGCGGTCTCTTCCGGATGAAGGAGACCAGCATATTTCTCGGAACATGCTGCCGCACACAACATACATCCAGTACATTGAACTGCGTCAAAGACCAGATTATAGCCAGCTTTATAAGCTGATACTTCACCTTCAGCTGGTGCGTCAACAACGGGAGCTTCAACGACTGGTGCAGCAGGCTGACCGATGACTCGATTTCCAACCACTCCACCAATCACGAGACCAGCAACCCCAGCCCCTGAACCAATCAAAAACTCTCTACGAGAAACACCTGATGTCTCTGTAGAAGTAGTTTCTGGTTTTTTTGGTTCTTTGGTTGGCTTGGGAGCTTCATCTCTTCTTTTTATTTCTGCCATAATTATTGCCTCCTCTATAAAAAATAATGTTGGGCTTACACATTCAACTCATTTTTTCTGACTAAGAACTGCTACTCTGGTTGGTACACTCCTTTCTAACAGCCAGCAACCGATTAAATACAAATCATCCTGATATGTTCAGGATGTCCCCATATAGAACCGTGTCCGGATTGATGCTGTCGCGCTCATATTTTTTTCTCATCTTTGGAAAGATCAGATTAACATCTGACCACGTGGATACTACTTGTAATATATGTAGGATAACAGATTGAGCACGGATACAAAATATTACAATGGGGTATTTTTGAATTCCGGATGGGTGATCTTGTATAGCCCGGATGGGCTATGGATGGAGATGACCATTAATCGGAAAAGGTCAATAAATTAACTTTTATCTTCGCCATCCTGGTCGGCGAGTCCCTGACGTACTGCGTAAACTGCTGCTTGAATACGATTTTTCAGGTGCAGTTTTTCAAGAATGTTTCGAAGATGAATTTTTACAGTATTTTCTGAGATACTTAGAGTTTCCGCAATCTCTTTGTTCATTAACCCCCGGGAAACATATTTTAAGATCTCGGTTTCTCGTTCTGTTAGCTCATCCGGTTCATCTTCAGTTTTAGTTTCACTCGGGTTTCCCCGACTCAATTCCCGGAATATTTTTGTTGCCATGGCACTGGAAAGGATTGCCTCCCCTTTTGCAATGGAATCCAGTAAATCAAGTAATTGATAAAGCTCAAGATCCTTCAAAAGGTATCCCTGGGCACCAATTTTGATAGCCTCGAACAAATATTGATCATCCTCAGAAGCAGTGAGCATGACAATTTTTATCTGAGGCATAATTCGTTTAATTACCCGGGTTGCCTCAATGCCATCACATTTGGGCATATTGATATCCATCATAATAAGATCTGGATGGAGTACCTTTGCAAACTCAATTGCTTCCAATCCATTGCTGGCTTCACCAATTACTTTTATATTCGGTTGTGCATCCAGTAAGGAAGCCAGACCTTTTCTGAAAAGTACATGATCATCAACAAGCATTACCTTTAACATTTTTTTTAGCCTTTAGTGGACATAAACAGATGGCAGATGAATTAATATTTTTGTGCCTATTCCTGGTTTAGAGTCTATAGTCAGTTTCCCATCGATATATTGCACCCGTTCCTGCATAATCTGCAATCCAAAACTCTGTTTGGAATGATCTCTGGTGCCAATTTCATTCGGATCAAAACCACTGCCATCATCTTCAATACACAGAATTATCTCACCTTGTTCCTGCCAAAATCGAATCCAGACCCGCTGGGCACATGCATGACGGCGCACATTTGAAAGAGCTTCCTGGACAATCCGGAGCAATTGATTACCCACTTCAGCTGAAAATTCAATCGAGGAGGTATCATCTATCTTAAATCTCACCTCAAGACCATAATATTGTTGGTATTCCGTTAAGTACTCCTGCAGAGCACCGAAGAAATCTCCATGATTGGGATCTGTGTTTCGCAGGTTAAAAATTGCCTCACGGATGTCAGTGTACAGCACGCTGGTCGTGTTAATTAATTCATTTAGGTGTGCCTGTGCCTTTTCATAATCCTGTTTTACCAGCATATCATTGGACATAATGGCTTTAATTTTAATATAGCCCATGGCCTGGGCTAAATTATCATGTAATTCCCGCGCTAATCTGTTCTGCTCCTCCAATGTTGCCCCGTAGCGCAGTTGTTGATGTAAACGGGCATTTTCTATGGCGACAAACACGTGATATCCAAGTTGTTTTAATAATTGAATATCAGATTTTGAGAACTGGCGGGGCTGCCTTGACAACACGCCAATCATTCCTAAAAATTTTTCCCCCAGATGAAGTGGGATGGCCAGGTAGGAATCATATTCGATCAAATCAAAACTTCTGCGATGTTGAGTGAATGCAGTGTCGCTTTTATTGAGTTTTCCTGAAATTGTTTCCCCTTCAAACAATCTTCGACCTGATCGATTTTCCTCCAGATTAATGATCAATCCTTCCAGTTTCTCGCTGCCAGCACCACTTGCAGACCAGAGCTTAATTTCCTGACAGGTTTCCTGATACATTCCAACAGCACCAACATCAGCGTTCAATAATAATCTGGCTGATTCTGCCACTGCTTCTAACACTTCGCTCAGAATTAGTGATGAAGAAATTTTTGTACCCAGTTGATAGAGAGTCATTGCTTCATTTTGTTGTTTGTTGGCTTTCGCAACCAACAGCGCGTTATCAATCGCAACACCAAATTCTCGCCCCAGACTTTCCATGAAAAATATCATTTCTGTTTCATAATTTGGCAGAGTCGGTGAAACTAATTCGATGACACCAATCACAGTGCTTCGCGAGATGAGTGGAAAACCGAAATAATAATGATCCCGGTATTTTTTTCTCATTTCGGAATTAAATTGTTGATCTTCTTCAATTTTCGGAACAAACATTGCCTGACGGGAGCTTGCAATTTTTTTTACAAAATCCATTCCTGCCAGGCGGTTCATTTCAATTTCGCGTGTCATGCTGTCTTCGACGCCATAATAATGCCACATTTTGTATTTGTCAGCTTCTTCATCCCATAAATAAATCAAACATTCAGCAATTCCGAGTTTTTTTACAAGAATTTCTTCTGTATACTGTAATATTTGATCTAAATCTAACATCTGGGTAACTGCTAACCCAACCTCATTGATGATCAATAAACGGTTTTTTTCTTTGTTCCAATCAGGTCCAGTAGCTCCAACAGAAAATTTTCCACCTTGTGAGTGGGTTCTATTGGATGGAATAATATCAATGTTCTTTTTATTGTTAGATTTCATCAATAATAACCCGATTTATTTTCCTTTATCAATTTCACCGCTGATGAAAAAATAATTCTGTCCTCCATCATTGATGAGAAAAGAACTACGTTTTATTCGCCTACTGTAATAACCTTAATTTGCCATTTATTTTAATGTGAGGAAAATGAAAATGTAGATGTTCACTCATAAATGACCAGATCATTTTTCTATTATAGTATCATAATTTTCATTAGATAATAATCTTATTAAAAATTCTCTCAAGAAATCTAAATCTTCTGCCTTCATTTTTTACCCGCCTGGCTTTACGATGAGAACCAATATTTTAACTATGCTAAAATTACGGGTAAAATACCAAGGAGAGATGAATGACTGATTTTGAAATTTGGGGAAATTCAATTTTTTCCTGGTTAAGCGCTCTGGCTACATTTATTGGGCTGTATCTCCTTTTGACAATTCTGGTTAAATTAGTCAAAAGTCGTTTAACCACCATCTATAAAAAAAATGATTTAGTAACCTTTACGTACATTCTATCGATTTTAAACAATACAAAAAAATTATTTCTCCTCATTTTGAGTTTCTATATCGCCTCAGTTTGGTTAGTGATTACTGAAAAACCTACCCTCTATATTAATACCTTATTCATGATCGCTTTTTGGATACAGGTAGGGATCTGGGCCAATCACACTATTATAAATTTTATTAACCACCGCAATCGTATTGCATCCAACGGGGATGATAAAACCACCATGAATGCACTCAAAACCATCCTCAGAATTGTTCTGTGGAGCATCGTTTTGATCCTGGTGATCGATAATATTCCTGGTGTTGAGATTACTGCGCTGATAACGAGCCTGGGCATCGGTGGAATTGCCATCGGTTTAGCTGTTCAAAATATATTGAGTGATTTATTTGCCTCATTATCCATCACTTTAGATAAACCTTTTGTTATTAATGATTTTATCCAGGTAGATGATTATGTTGGCACTGTTGAAAAAATTGGTTTAAAAAGTACGCGTATCAGAAGTCTCTCAGGTGAGCAATTAGTTTTTTCAAATTCCGATTTGTTAAATTCACGGATTCAAAATTTCAAAAGATTGGAAAGACGGAGAAAAGTGCTTAACCTGGGCGTACTTTACCAGACGACACCAGAACAATTAAGAAAAATTCCTGACTTGATAAAAAATATTTTTTCGAAAATCAATCAGGTGACCCTTGATCGAATTCATTTATCTGAGTTCGGTGATTTTTCCATTAATTTTGAGCTGGTCTATTGGGTTGAAAGTTCTGATTATGTCCTTCATATGGATTTAAAACAGGATATTCTCCTTGCGATTTTTGATCAGTTTATTGAGAACGAAATTGAATTTGCTTATCCCACACAATCGATTTTTATTGAAGATAATGGCAAACCAATTCCTCTTGCCTGACCAGTAATTCATGATTTTTTGATTGAGTTTAGGTAATTTTCGTCAATTTATTCAATCTTTGATTGCGTGCTATAATTCAGCATTAACAAACAGAAGGAGTTTAAAATGCGTTTTGGACCAACTGAATTAATTATCATACTGGTTATCATCCTGTTGCTCTTTGGTGTTGGACGTATCAGCAAGATTGCTGGAGAGCTGGGAAGCGGTATTCGTTCCTTTAAAGATGGTTTAACAGGCGATAAAAAAGACGAAAACGAAGAAGATTAATAGAATCCAAAGTTTTTTTGAATAGGTAGTTATTTCTATGAACTTTTTCGGCATCGGACCGATGGAACTTATTTTCATTTTAATTATCATGATTTTGGTGTTAGGCCCCAAAAACATGGTGGAAAGTGCGAAGAAGTTCGGCGTCACTCTTCGGAAAATTGTAAAATCTCCCCTTTGGGCAACCGTAATGGATACATCACGTGAAATACGTGAGATTCCTACTCGTTTGATTCGTGAGGCAGGGATTGAGGAAGATTTAAAGAATATTAAGACAACCACAAATTCTTTAAAGAATGTAGGCAATTTTTCAGTCCCAATTGATCCCATTACGGTGAATTTATCAACTGAGGACGGTGAAGGTAAAGCCAACAAAATTCTTCCAGAACAACCTGAGGGGGACCAACCTGAAAATAGTGTTTCATCTACGACGGAAGCAAGCCCGTCTGACGAGTCAGAAAATAATAATGATGAAACACCGGAAACAACAGAAAATTAAGTATAAATAATGATTGATCGTTATGAGCGCTGAGAAAACCCCGATCATGTCCATATGGGATCATATTAATGAGCTGAGAAAACGTCTGTTTGTGGCTGTCATTTCTTTGGCAGTCACCACCTTAATTAGCTTTGCAGTCGTTCCGTACCTGTTAGATTTTATTACGGTACCGGTCGGCGGAATCGAAAATTTGCAGTCCATTGAAATTACCGAGAACATCGGTGTTTTTATGCGCATTTCGCTTTTATCAGGCTTTCTCTTTGCTTTTCCAATCGTCCTTTCGCAAATCCTGTTATTCATTGCTCCCGGGTTGGAAAAAAATGAAAAACGGTGGATATTCATAACAATCCCTATCGCAACAGTCTTGTTCCTTGCCGGGGCTGCATTTGCCTATTTTGTCATGCTTCCGGTAGCAATACCCTACCTGATCAATTTTTTGGGGGTCCCAACCACCCCACGTTTATTGAGTTACGTCAAATTTACGACGAGTTTGATTTTCTGGTTAGGGATAGGATTTGAATTACCAATATTTGTCTTTGCACTGGCTAAATTCAGGCTGGTTACACCCCACACACTGCTTAAACAGTGGAGAATTGCAATTGTACTGATTGCTGTAGCGGCAGCTGCAATCACCCCTACCATTGATCCGATCAATATGGCAATTCTCATGTTACCTTTGTTTCTCCTATATCTGATCAGTGTGTTATTTGCGTTTATTGCCATAAGATAGTTCATTTCGAGGAGTGAAGAATGTCTCATATCGAGTTAAACCATGATGAGCAGCCAATCAGGTTATTTAAATCAAATTTTCTTGAGTTTTTTACTCATATAACCCCGACTGCCATTCTTGTCATCTGGATTCCCATCCTGAGTGTCTGTTTATGGCTGGGATCGCTTCACCCCCAAAGCAGTTGGATCATCATGCTGGTTGGATTTCTTGCCGGTCTTTTCATCTGGACATTTTCGGAATACATTTTGCACCGCTTTGTTTTTCACTTCAAACCGAAAAATGCCAGGCAGGAAAGAGTAGCCTTCTTATTTCATGGTGTCCATCATGCACAACCAAAAGTCAAAACCCGCCTGGTGATGCCGCCGGCGCTTGCTTTTCCCCTGGCATTGATTTTTTATGGGCTGTTCTTTCTCATTTTTGAGATTGTTCTGGATGCCGGACAATGGATGTATCCGGCTTTTGCTGGTTTTCTGACTGGTTATTTGATCTACGATCTCATGCATTATGCAACCCACCATTTCCCAATGCGCAAAGGGATTTGGAAACAATTAAAACGATTGCATATGCAACATCATTATAAATATCCAAACCAGTTGTTCGGTGTCAGTTCTCCTATGTGGGATTTCGTATTTTCGACATTTCCTAAGGAAAAATAATCGAAAAAAGCAGGGGGGTTTAATGAAAGGAAGGATGTAATGTCCGAAAAATTACCAATGATCCATGTCCAGGGCTCTCACCATGAAATTGGCAGGCAAATTGGTGAAAGTATGCGCCCCCAAATACAGCATGGCATTGAAAATGCTAAAGTTTTACTGCAGAAAGCATATGACCACCTGCAACTCACCTGGGAGGGGGCCATTATCCAGGCAAAAAAATATACGCCATTTGCGGAGGAACGATACCCGCAATATATCGCTGAGATGTTGGGAATTGCAGAAGGAGCAAATGTCCCTTATGATGAAATTCGGGTAATCAATGCGATGGAGGCAGTTACCAGTGATGCCCTCCATTTAACGAAATGTACTTCCTTTTCAGTCAATCAAAGGATGACCGCCAATGGCAATGTTTTAATTGCTCATAATGAAGATTGGACACCGGAAGAAGAATCGGACGTCTATCTCATTCATGCCAGACCTTTGGATGAACCGCCTTTTCTGGCCATGACATATGGGGGATTACTACCGAATATTGGTTTCAATGCCAATGGTATCGCTCAATGCTGTGACTCTGTTTATCCGAATGATAGCCGGATGGGTTTACCGCGTGTATTATATTCTCGAGCTGTCTTAGCTGCCACCACACCTGCCGATGCCATCCGGCGCATACTGGTTTCACAACGGGCAGCTGGTTACAATCACTTAATTGTGCATGAAAGTGGAGAAATGTACAATATTGAGGTTTCTGCCCGGCAGTTTGGAATGCTGTATGGGGAAGATGGTTACCTCGTGCACACCAATTTTTACTTGGATAATTTAATGCGAACCCTGGAAGATGAGCCGGATGAACTGATCAGTGCCCGGGTGCGATATTATCGGGCGCTGCGATTGCTGAAACAAACCAACAAACACACCATAAAAACCTTACAGACAATTCAAAAAGATCATATCAATTTTCCTGATTCGATCTGTAATCATGGAATCGATGTGAATATACTCAATAGTGAAAAAACAATCATGTCAATGGTGATTGATCTAACCAATCGCCAAATGCATGCAGCCTGGGGATCACCCTGCACAAGCACTTACAATACCTATCAATTAACCGACTGATCATCAGGAAAAAAAATTCAGGAGAACAATGAAAGAACTGCATGGTTTTAAATTAACCAAGGAAATGGAAGTATCTGAAATAAACAGCAAAGTGTCCCTGTATCGTCACATTAAAACCGGGGCCGAGTTAATGTCCATAACAAATGGTGATGAGAATAAAGTGTTTGGCGTCACCTTCCGAACGCCACCAACCGATTCAACCGGGTTGCCGCACATCATGGAACACTCCGTACTATGTGGTTCCAGAAAATATCCCGTCAAGGAACCTTTCGTGGAATTGATAAAGGGGTCACTGAATACCTTCTTGAATGCCTTTACTTTTCCGGATAAAACCTGTTATCCGGTCGCCAGCACAAATTTACAGGATTTTTACAACCTGGTGGATGTTTACCTGGACGCGGTCTTCTACCCCCTCCTCACCCCCATGACCTTGATGCAGGAGGGTTGGCATTATGAGCTCAATCATCAGGATGATGAAATGTCCTTCAAAGGCGTGGTCTTTAATGAAATGAAAGGCGCTTTTTCTTCACCGGATGATATTCTGGGTGATGAAAGCCAAATGCAATTAATGCCGGATACCCCTTATGGTTATCAATCAGGTGGTGATCCGGAATGTATTCCCGATTTAACCTACCAACAATTTAAGAATTTTCATGAAACCTTTTACCATCCCAGCAATGCAAAGATATATTTTTATGGAGATGATGACCCTGAAAAGCGGTTACAACTGGTCAATGAGTATTTAAAAGATTTTGATCAGATAGAAGTCAATAGTTTACCTGCGCTGCAACCAGAATTTTCCAAACCAATACGGAAAATTATTCCTTACGATAGTGGGGAAGATGTTGAAAATTCAAAAGCATACCTGACAATTAATTGGCTTTTACCCGAAGGTGATCAACCTGAGTTGGTGCTCGGTTTGGGAATCCTCGACCATATTCTTCTCGGCACACCAGCTTCACCTTTGCGAAAAATTCTGATCGAATCAGGTTTAGGAGAAGATGTTGTCGGTCGAGGCCTTTCAGAAGAAATGCGACAAATGGCATTCTCAACTGGCATGCGTGGTATTGAAGTAAATGATCTGAACCAGGTCGAGACTCTGATTCTGACCGCACTGGCAGACATTGCAAAAAATGGGATCGATCCAAAAACGATTGAAGCCTCCATCAATACTATTGAGTTCAGTCTGAGGGAAAACAATACCGGACCCTATCCACGGGGATTAATTGTGATGTTACGTGCTCTTTCCACCTGGTTATATGACCGCGACCCCATCCCTCCGCTTGCTTTTCAAAAACCACTAAATGCAATCAAATCCAAAGTTGCACAGGCTTCAGGCTATTTTGAGAACCTGATGAATGAATTTTTGATTAACAACCAGCATCGTGTCACGGTCATCCTGAGTCCTGATTCAAAAATTGGAGTGAAACGTGTAGAAAAAGAAAAGAGACGGCTGGAACAAACTCAATCCAGGCTCTCCCAGGACCAATTGGAACAAATCGTTTCCGACACAATAGCCTTAAAAATACGGCAGGAAACACCCGATTCCCCCGCAGCACTGGCGACCATCCCGATGCTGGGGAAAGACGATCTGGATCCGGATATAAAATCCCTGCCCACGCAAATCCTGCAAAAGGAACCGGCAACGATCCTGTACCATGATCTTTTTACCAGTGAAATCCTTTATCTGGATCTGGGCTTTGATCTGCAGCAATTACACCCTGAATCCTTCCCTTACCTGCGTTTATTCATGCGTGCCTTGTTAGAGATGGGTACTCAAAAAGAGTCATTTGTAGAACTAATCCAGAACATCGGTAGAGAGACAGGCGGTATCCGACATTCTCTTTTTACATCCGAACGAGCCCACCAAAATGGATCCAGCGCTTATCTATTTCTGCGTTCCAAAGTAATGGGGAATAAAGTAACCGCATTGCTGTCAATTTTAAAGGATATTTTACTGATCCCAAACTTCACTGATAAGGAGCGTTTCCGACAAATCGTACTCGAAGAAAAATCCGCCATGGAAGCCGGGTTGATACCCTCTGGACATCGCGCTGTCAGAAATCGACTCCACGCCCAATATTCTCCTTCTGCCTGGTTGACAGAACAAACAAGCGGGATTGATTACCTTTTCTTCATTCGTTCTTTGATAAACAATTTTGATCAGGAATGGGAACAAGTTGCTGCCACCCTGGAGAGAATGAAATCCTTGTTATTCACTCAAAATAACCTGATTGTGAATGGTACCATCGACCAATCTAATTGGGACAGCCTTCATAAAGAGATTTATGATTTTATCCAGGTTCTACCTACCGCCCCTTCAGCATCCCATTCGTTAACAAACAAAAGCCCGGTTTTGAATGAGGGGTTGATGGCTCCCAGCCAGGTTAACTTTGTTGCCAAAGGAGGCGATTTATTTTCACTCGGATACAAAGATCATGGATCCATGAATGTGATCGTCCATTATTTACGCAGCACCTGGTTATGGGAAAAAATACGTGTCCAGGGTGGAGCTTACGGAGGGTTCTGCCATTTTGACCGCCTGGCTGGCATCTTCTCTTTTCTGTCGTATCGTGATCCCAACCTCCTGAGTACAATTGAAAATTACGATCAAACAGCTCAATTTCTGAGAAGCTTTGATTTAAGTGAGTCTGAATTGACCAAATCCATGATTGGTGCTATTGGGGAATTGGATGCTTATCAATTACCCGATGCCAAAGGATTCACTGCCTTGGCGCGCTATCTTTTGGGTATCAACGATGCAGAACGCCAACAATATCGGGATGAATTGCTCTCCACAACCGTTGCGGATTTCAGGCATTTAGGCAATATCCTGGAGGCATTAAACAACCAGGCCAGCATTGTCGTCCTGGGTTCGTCAGAAAACATCACCAAAGCGAACCAGGAAAACCAGTTATTTACCGAAACCAGAAAAGTGTTATAAAAATTGAAGAATAACAAAAAGGGTATGCAAAAAACGAATCGAATTTCGGGAGCAGCAATTCTAGCACTGATCTTGATTATTGTTTTTGTCCAGCGCACCAACCTGGAGTGGTTGAAAAATTGGTGGGCTTTACTTTTCCTGATACCGGCTATCGCTTCCATTAATAACTTAGTCACTGAGATGCAACAAAAAGGCCGGTTCACATTCTCTCTGGCCAGTAATATCGCTGGGATCATTTTTCCAGTTGCGATTTGTGTGGTTTTCCTCCTGGGCTTGAGCTGGGAGATTATTCTGCCCCTCGTCATCATGTTGGCGGGCATATCCATGTCGATTATCGGTTTTGTAGATCAGGAACAAGGTCCTGGTAAGATCATCAAAGCCCTACAACCATGGTTTTTCTCCTGGGGATCTGCCGTGATTCTTGTTGGCATCATATCCCTGGTGGCCAATTTACAAAACAATCCAAATGAAACGATCGTCTACGCCTGGTTCGGGATTGCCTTATTAGTAGCCGCTTGCGGCGGTCTGGTATCATCCTGGATTGAATTCCGCAAACAGGGTAAACCTACATTTATTGTCCTGGCTCACCTGGTGGCCACTTTGGTCATCTTCATTCCAGGTTTTTTGGCGATATTTGGTTTTTTTTCCTAATTCATTTACATTTACCCAGAACCTCTTCGGCAAATGAATGAGGTTCTTTTTTTTAACCCTTATACAAGTTGTTTTTTAAACTTGACAAAACATTATTCTATGTGTAATATTACTATATCAAACTATTTGATATAGTAATTAAACTGGAGGTATTTATGTCCTGGCAAATAGACCCTGCCCATTCTTTAATCGAATTTTCTGTTACCCACATGATGATTTCAAAAGTACGCGGAAGATTTAATAATTTTTCTGGATTGGTTGATTTTAATGAAAGCCAACCGGAAAAAACAAGTGTAGCTGTGGAAATTGAGGTTGAAAGTATCGACACACGTCAGCAACAACGCGATGACCATTTACGGTCTGCAGATTTTTTCAACGTTGCAGACTTCCCAAAAATGAAGTTTGTCGGAACGAATGTTCATGTCATCGATAAGAAACATGCCATACTAAATGGCGATTTGACCATCAAAGACATAACAAAACCTGTCTCATTGAATGTTGAATATAATGGAATTTCTAAAAGCCCATGGGGTTCAACCAGTGCTGGCTTTAGTGCAACAGCAAAAATTAATCGAAAAGACTGGGAGTTAACCTGGAATCAAACCCTTGAAACCGGAGGCGTATTGGTTGGTGATGAAATTTCTGTCAACATCGAACTTGAATTGATTAAACAAGAAGCCTAAAAAATACACTTATGAGTGGTTGCCTTAACTAACCGGCAACCACTTTTTTTTAATTTCTTATAGATCCTTTTTACTTCCATTTGCAACTTTTCCAGAAAAAAGGCGTATATTGTATATGGATTATGGAGGTTTGATTCCATCCATCAAGAAATGAGGATTTATGCCACAGGACCAATATTTAACAAAATATTTTACAATTTTCGCAAAACCTAAATTGTATTTAACCCTCTTATATCTTTTTTTAGCATTTCCACTTGGATTGGCTTATTTCGTTTTTCTGGTGGTCGGATTCTCATTGGGATTTTCGTTATTAATCATCTGGGTGGGTCTGATCATTCTGGCTTTCCTTTTTCCAACCATCTGGTTGATCATTTCATTTGAAAGATTGCAAACCACCCATCTGTTGGGTATTTCATTACCACCATCCCGGACAACCACAGATCCAAATCTCTCTCTGCTGCAAAAAATAAAAACATTTTTAACCGATCCAGCTACCTGGAAAGGTGTTTTGTTCATTATATTAAAATTCCCGATTGGCATTTTTTCATTTGTAATATTGGTCGCCGGAATCGCTTTGTTGTTTTCAATGATATTTTCCCCCATCATCATCCCGTTTAGTACCATTAATTTCGGTTTTTGGACGGTGGACACCATCAGCGAATCGATTGGATTATGTTTAATGGGATTGATGGCTTTACCCGGCTTATTTCATATTTATTACTTTATCGGTCAGTCTATTGGCAAACTATCAGCAGCATTGTTGCAACCAAAAAGTTAAAGAATTTATTCAAACCACATTTGAAAAGAAAAACTTTCAATAATAATTAAGGAGAATTAAATGGAAAAAAAGAAATCAAATTTCGCTTGGGGAATCATCCTGATCCTTTTTGGTGCATTTTTGTTAGCGAATCAACTGGTTCCCGGTCTGAAAGTCCTTTTTGATTGGCCATGGATTATCATGGCGGTTGGCGCGGTTTTCATTCTATTAGCAGTGTTTACGCAAACTGGCGGGTTAGCCATTCCAGGTTGTATCGTGGGTGGGGTCGGTGCGATTTTGAATTATCAAAATTTAACCGGAAATTGGGAAACCTGGTCATTTGCCTGGTCATTGATCCCCGGTTTTGTCGGTGTTGGGATCGCCCTGGCAGCTCTTATTTCCCCAAAAGAGCATCCGGATGGACTCTCCGCCAGCCTGACATTAATCTCAATCAGTTTGGTCATGTTCTTTATCTTTGGTGGGGCAAAATTCTTTGGGGTTGAATCCTTCATTCTTTGGCCAATCATTGTCATTGCTCTGGGTATATTCTTATTAGTCAAAGGAATTCTGAGGAAATAGATTTTGTAACCAGGGAGCTGATCCACTTTATTTGGGTGCTGATATCCAATTTAACGCTGCCTGAATATCCGGGTCAATCCCTGAAATAAAATCGTCTAGCGTCCACTCAACCGGTATATCAGGGGAATACCCTACCCCTTCAATCAATCTGCCATTTGGCCGATAAAACGCTGCTGTGGAATACCTCACCATTCCTCCAGGAATTGAGAATTTAATCGGATTTCCTGATGCTCCCCCGGTAACTCTGCCAACAGAGATAGCTCGACCGCTATCCACCAGTGCTCCCACCAGCCATTCAGCACTGCTCATCACTTGATAGTCTGTTAATACAACCAGCTTTCCAGTATAAATCTGACCTCTTGGTTTAACAGAGTAATTGACCGATTTTCTCCAGGCAAATTTGTATAACCTGGTGGTGAATTTTTCCTGACCATACATGAAGGTTTGATCCAGAAACCTTCCGGCGATTTTTTCTGCAATTTTTGAGTCTCCCCCACCGTTCTGGCGTAGATCGAGTATGATGCCTTGCTTATCAAATAACATCTCCAGCGCTGAATCAAATTCGCTTTCCAGATCATCGTGATTGTTCCATAAGCGATCGATGCGAATATATCCGATCTGGTGATTGATTTCTTTCCATGCAACACCAGGTATATTTTGACGATTCCTGGAATTCTTCCAATCAAGGGGAACACTCAATGGCTCAATCTTTAACTCCACTTTCTCTCCACCCGGTTTGATCAGCTTGAGGGTCAAGGTTTGATCGGGTTCTTCAGGGACAGTCAATAACTGGTGATAAGCTTGAATTTTCCGTGCCCAGGGAGTTGCAGCCCCTTGAATCGAAATGTCAATTTCAGGATATATTTCATCAACCGACTTTCCGCCAACCTGCACCAATAACATCCCCGGTTCCAGCCCTGCCATTTCGGCCGAATAACCCACCTGGTTCACGATCGCCAAATCACCAACATTTCTTACCGATGCATAAAGCATCCTGTCCAGATCGGGAGAAACAACATTTGTGTGAGCATCTTCTAATTCCGCCAACATGTGGGCAATTGTCAATTGAAACTCCTGATCATTTCGGGCATTCATGGCTTCCTGTTGATATTTTTCATAAACCTGATTCCAATTGATGCCTTTTTGTTCAAAATATGGATAAGCTCTTGCTATGGCACGCTGAAGTTTTCCAAAGGTTTTTTCATAGTCTCTCGATATCATTGGTTCGTTTTGAAAAATGAACCGCTGAGAGATAAATAAACCCCCCATGATTAAAACAGTAATGATTTGAATTAAAATAATCATTCTCTGCAGGGTTGGTTGTCTTTTCCTATCGTTAAAGATCTTCAACCAAATCAAGCCATGAAATCCTGCGCTGATAAAACTGATTATTCCTATCCCGGCTGGATGATCCAGATTTAAGAAACCAAAGGAAATCAGCCAGCCTAAGGCGAATCCCAAAATAATATTGATAACAACCCGGATCATTTCACTTGGATTAATTTTCAATTGCTCACCATCCTTGAAGATTCTAATTAAAAAGAAAAACAAAATCAACAAACGAATGTCCACTTTACAGCTAGCCTAAGGAACGATTTTCCGATTATCACAAAAGCGGGAGCAGCCCTTCCAGAAAATCCAGCACACCAATTTCCATTTCTCTGCTCATAGGATTTGATGCTTTTCTTTCACGTACAAAGAACAAAAACATGTCAACAAAACCATTGACAAATTTGAGGTTCATGTTAAACTCGTAGACATGCTAAACAAGTGCGTTTCACATCATCATCATTCAAATTTCTCGCAACCTGACTGGTAGTCGGTTTTGTTTGATGTTGATGGCGTAATCTGCAAAAACACATAAGCCCCCAGTCACGGGGGCTTTTTATTTTAATCAAAGGATAGGATCTCATGAACCCAACAGAAAATCAAAGAAACATCCGCATCTCTCTACCCTCAAAGGGCAGATTGGCTGAGGACTGCCTGGATTTTTTAGAAGAATCCGGGCTAAAAATTTACAAACCCAATCCACGACAGTACGAAGCCACCCTACCGGCATTGCCTGGTGTCTCGGTCATTTTTCAAAGGGCATCCGATATCGTGACCAGTGTCCAGGACGGCAGCATTGATTTTGGAATCACCGGATACGATGTGGTGGCTGAATCTTTAGGTGAAGATCAGGATTTTGTTATCATCCATGACGCATTAGGCTTTGGAAATTGTTCCCTGCATCTGGCTATTCCGGAAGGCTGGGAAAATATTTCTTCGGTGACCAATTTGATGGAGTTTGCAGGTCAAATGCAGCGACCTTTGCGCATTGCAACCAAATATAAAAACCTGGTTTCAAAGTTTTTCTCACCCTTCAACATCGACCTGCAATTAATATCTTCCGAAGGAACTGTGGAGATTGCCCCGGCGATTGGATATGCTGACATGATTTGTGATGTTGTTTCCTCCGGGTTGACGTTAAGTGATAACCGTCTGCGGATGATTAGCGGTGGAAAAATATTGGAATCCGAGGCGGTTTTAATTGGCAATAAAAAAACCTTATTAGCTGACCCGGAAGCATTGAAGATCGCACGCATGCTGATTGAGTTTTTTGAAGCGCACCTGATTGCCAAGGATAAGCTGGCCGTCTTTGCGAACATGCGCGGGAAAAATCCACAGGCGATTGCCCAACGTATCTTCGAAAGCACCACCATAGCAGGTTTACAGGGACCCACCATATCACAGGTAATCGTTAAAAATTCAGACCAGGATTGGTTTGCTGTCAATATTATCGTCTCAAAGTCAGAGATGTATAAAGCCATCAGCGAATTAAGAGCCATTGGTGGCAGTGGTGTGATTGTTATTCCCGTGAGTTACGTCTTCGATGAAGAGCCACCGCGTTATCGAAAACTTTTGGAAAAATTACAAATCTCAGATCTTAAGTGAGGAACGATGTTAAAAATTTATCAACCTGCAGAAGCCAAACAGACCATCCTGAAACGCAAACCGATTGATGATTATGAGATCCCAGACTCGATGCAACAAAATATGCTGAAATTATTTGGTGAAAACCTGACCCCCGATCAGGCTGTCGCTCGAATTATTAAAGAAGTGCGCAGCGAAGGTGACCAGGCTTTAAGGAAGTGGACACAAGTTTTGGATGGCACAGCCTTGGATAGATTTCGACTTACGAATGAAGAAATCCAGGCAGCCGAAAAGAGCATTTCAGATGAAATGAAACTGGCCTTACAATTAAGTATTGAGCGCGTACGGGCCTTCCACCAACGCCAGCCACTGTCTTCCTGGATCAGCAATGATCTGGGTGGTACGGTTGGGCAGATGATCCGGCCGATTCGCCGGGTTGGATTGTATATACCAGCCGGTACCGCGCCATTACCCTCCAGTGTCATTATGTCAGCAGTTCCTGCTCAGGTCGCTGGTGTGCAGGAAATAGTCATCGTGGCACCCCCTGATAGAAAAACCGGCAAGATCTCTCCTCTGATTGCAGCCACCGCAGCCCTGTTAGGAATCCATGAGATGTACGCCATTGGTGGTGCGCAGGCCATCGCCGCCATTGCCTTCGGGACAGAATCGATCAGAGCGGTGGATAAAATTTTTGGCCCGGGAAATCTGTTTGTTATGTTGGCAAAAAAGCAGGTGTATGGCTCGGTAGGCATTGATAACCTGGCTGGCCCAACCGAAACAATGGTCATCGCCGATGAATTTGCTAAACCAGCCTGGGTTGCTGCTGATTTACTGGCTCAAGCAGAACATGACCTGCTGGCATCCGCGATATTACTGACCCCTTCTCTTGAGTTGGCAAGGCAGGTGGATGAAGAAATCCAATTACAAGCCCAGAAACTATCCCGGACCGCCATGATCAATTCATCCTTGTTAAATCGCGGTGGTGCTGTGATTACCAAAAACATTGAGGAAGCCGTCACCTTAGCCAATGATTATGGCGCGGAGCATCTTTGCCTGGCAGTACAGCAACCCTGGCAATTGGTGGAAAAAATCACTTGTGCTGGCGGGATATTTATTGGAGAAAACTCCTTCGAAGTACTGGGCGATTATGTTGCCGGCCCCAGTCATGTCATGCCAACCAGCGGTTCAGCCAGATTTGCATCGCCAACCAATGTCTGGGATTTTATCAAGATTATCAGCCTGATTGGGCTGGATGACCAGACAGTCTCCCAAATTGCCCCGGCCGCAGCCACCATCGCCAAAGCTGAAGGACTGGATGCACATGCATCCGCAGCGGAGATCCGCTTATGAAAATAGCAGAACGTTTTCTGAATTTCCAAAAATACGCCCCGATCGAACCATTTGAGGTTCTTTCTGAAAAACTGGGTCTTAGGAGGGAAGATATCGTGAAACTGGACGCCAATGAAAACCCATATGGCCCTCCCCCAGCTGTTAAACAATGCCTGGCTGATCTCCAGAATGTGAATATCTATCCGGATCCGGAAAACCGTGCGTTACGGGCCATGCTGTCAGAATTCACCGGTGTGGCTCAAAAATCAATAATGGTTGGCGCAGGTGCTGACGAATTGATCGATTTATTATTGCGGGTCATGCTGGAGCCTGGTGACATCGTCATAAACTGCCCCCCTACTTTTGGAATGTATTCATTTGATACGCGACTGAACAACGGCATTGTGATTGAAGTTCACCGAAATTTTGATTTCTCAATCAACATCCAAAACATCCGTGAGGCGGTCATCGAAAATTCAGCAAAAATTTTGTTCCTGACCAGCCCCAATAACCCGGATGGCAGCATCATTTCGGATGAAGAACTGAGACAGATACTCAAATTACCCGTTTTGGTCGTGCTGGATGAAGCTTATATCGAATTTACAGCTGACACCGTGGCAGAATGGAGATTAAATAGTCGCATGGACTGGGTAACAGCTCATGAAAACCTGGTTATTTTGCGAACATTCAGCAAGTGGGCTGGTTTGGCCGGATTGCGAGTGGGATACGGAGCTTTTCCTGAATGGCTGATGCCAACCTTATGGTCAGCCAAACAGCCTTACAATCTGAATGTAGCTGGCAATCAGGCTGCCATGGCGTCATTATTATCCCTTGGTTACCTGTCAGGTAACGTGCGTAAAATCCGGGAAGATCGCAGGAAGTTATTTGGACTGCTCTCCACCCTGCCATTTTTAGAACCAGTACCATCGGAAGCAAACTTCATCCTGTGCCGGGTAAAGAACTTCCCTGCTTCATATCTTAAGAATTATTTATTGGATAAAGGAATTATGGTGCGGTATTATGAAACACCAATGCTGGAGAATTATATTCGCATCAGTATCGGAAAACCTGGCGATCACTTACGCCTTATTCAGGCAATGGAGCAACTCATATGAAAATTGGAATTATCTACTCTCCCGCAGTTTCAATTATTGATATAACTGGATTGGTGCATATCTTTTCTCTTTCAAAACAACTTTTTCCAGATTTGGATATTGAAGTTGAAACATGCAGTTTCCTGCCCCATAAAGAACAGGTGACAGGCATCTCAATTATTCCCAGCAGGGTCGGGTTACCTTTATCAGGATTTGACATTCTGATTTTCCCCGGTTCCGCCGGATACGAAAAATTAACAACAGACTTGGACTGGCTAACCTGGCTTAAAGACTCAGCGCCAGCCACTCAATTCTTTGGGTTCCATGAAGGCAAAAACTTGCTTGATTTATTGAAAACGCCAAATCAATGGGAATTGGATGCCCGCAATCCCGTTAGTGGATTCCTGGTAGGTTTTCAAATCCTGAGCCAGGTGCTTGCACAGCAGGACCAATTAATCCTGATCAAGTCCCTGGGAATGGAATCTGACTGGCATTCATATTTGCAAAGTATTAATTACCGGCATGCTGCCTTATCCAGAGAAACCAATGAAACTCAAATCTGCATAAATCTTTCCATTGATGGAACTGGGAAATCCACCATCACCACCGGCATCCCGTTTCTGGATCACATGCTCAATCAGATCGCCAAACATGGTTTGTTCGATATTGAGCTGACCGCAAACGGTGATCTCGAGATTGACGCCCACCACACCATGGAAGATTGCGGTATCATCCTGGGTGATGCATTCCGCCAGGCATTAGGGCAAAAGAAGGGTATTAATCGCATGGCTTCTGCCACTGTCCCTATGGATGAGAGTCTGGCATCGGTATCCATCGATTTTTCCGGTCGGCCTTATTGCGTGATCCACAGTTTGTGGAATGGAGAGAACATCGCTGAAATTCCGGTTTCCCTGTTTGAACACTTTCTCGAATCGTTTGCGGTAGCCGCCCGTTGTAATTTATTTGTCCAGGTACATGCAGGAAAAGATAATCACCACATGTGTGAGGCTGTCTTCAAAGCCCTGGCTAAAGCAGCCAATCAGGCCTGCAGTCTGGATTTGCGCCGCATAGGTCAGATTCCTTCTACTAAAGAAAAGATATTTTAGGGAGCTACATGCAATCTATTCCTATATTATTAATTGATGCGGGTACTGGAAATTTACATTCTGTTTTTCATACATTGCTGAGCATCACTGACCAGATTGTGATCAGTGACCAACCTGAAGATGTCTTAAAAGCAGAACGCATCATCATGCCTGGGGTTGGTGCTTTCTCAGGTTTTATGCAAGGCTTACAAAAAAAGAATTTAATCGATCCAATCCAGGATTTTGTTAAAAAGGGCAACAACCTGCTAGGGATTTGTGTGGGCATGCAGGCTTTATTTGATGATAGCGAAGAGGATGGAATTCATGCCGGGCTTGGTATTCTACCTGGCACTGTTGCATTATTCCATCACTTGAATGACTTGAAAATTCCTCACACCGGTTGGAATCAGTTATGGTTCCAGGAAAAATCGTCCCTTCTGAATGACATATCTCGGGGTGATTATGTTTATTTTAATCATTCTTACTATTGTTTGCCCACCAATGTAGAAGACATTTCAGCCACAACCGACTATGGGATTGACTTTTGTAGTGTTGTCCAGCATGAAAACGTTTTTGGCGTACAGTTCCATCCAGAAAAAAGTCAAAAGGTTGGCATACAACTCTTAAAAAATTTCATCAAACCTAATAAAGAGGCAGCATGAGTACATTTACGATTTACCCGGCCATTGATTTACTGAAAGGCAATGTAGTCCGCCTGAAACAGGGTGATCCAAATCAAAAAACGATATATTCTTCTGATCCGGCAGCAATCGCTGCCAAATGGTCAGGTTTCGGTGCCAGGTGGCTGCATATCGTCAACCTGGATGGTGCCCTGGATGCTGAGGATGACATGAATTATGGCGCAATCCAGAAAATTTTATCTGCCATAAATCCAGAATTAATGAAAGTTCAATTCGGTGGCGGGTTACGGTCCTTAGAAATGATCAGAAAAATGTTGGATCTGGGTCTTTCGCGAGTGATCTTAGGGACTGTCGTCGTTGAGAACCCGGATGTCGTCGAAACTGCAATCAAAGAATTTGGTTCCGACCGTATCATCGCCGGGATTGATGCCCGGGATGGCATGGTGCGAACACATGGCTGGACCGTCGATCAATCTGTCGATGCGCTCGAGGTAACCCTGGCGATGAAACAGATCGGCATCAAAACCATCATTTATACCGATATCAATCGAGACGGAGTTGGCGGGGGTGTCAATCTCAAAGCGACTGCAGACCTGGCTCGAAAAAGTGGACTGAATGTGATTGCATCCGGTGGTATTTATTCAAAAGAAGATCTGCTGGCGGTTAAACAAGCAGGTTTATCGGGTGTGATCGTAGGCAGAGCGCTTTACGAGGAAAAAATTGATCCTCAGTCCATTTTTGGTATACAGGAGTAAAAAATGTTAGCAAAAAGAATCATTCCTTGTCTGGATATAAAAGATGGTCGTGTCGTAAAGGGGATCAACTTCGTTAATATTCGTGATGCTGGTGACCCTGTTGACCAGGCCAGAATTTATAATGAAGAAGGTGCAGATGAACTGGTTTTTCTCGATATCTCCGCCACCGCTTTTGGACATGAAACCGTGATTGATGTCGTTCGTGAGGTTGCCAACCAAATCAATATCCCCCTGACAGTCGGAGGCGGTATTCGCTGCGTGGAAGATATGCGAAATATCCTGTTAGCAGGAGCAGATAAAATCAGCATCAATTCAGCGGCTGTCCTCAATCCAGACCTCATTAAGCAAGGAGCTGCTATGTTCGGCAGTCAATGCATTGTGCTGGCAGTTGATGTCCGCAAAGTCCAGGTAAGGGATGACAACCAGGATCGATGGGAAGTGTTCATCAATGGCGGCAGGAAGGCAACCGGGTTGGATGCATTGGAATGGATTGGGAAGGCAGTAAACCTCGGTGCAGGTGAGATTCTGTTAACCAGTATGGATCGCGATGGCACCTTATCCGGATACGATCTTGATTTGAACCGGGCAGTCTCAAAATTGGTGAATGTTCCTTTGATTGCCTCTGGTGGTGCAGGGACTATGCAACACTTTGCGGATGTCCTTTCCGTTGGAGCAGATGCAGCTCTGGCAGCCTCTTTATTCCATGATGGTCAGTTAAACATTAAAGACCTGAAAAATTTTCTTGTCAAACAAAATCTACCAATAAGGCCGGTGTAAAATGGATATGCCAACTTTAAAATTCGATCAGACTGGGCTGATCCCGGCCATTATTCAGGATATCGACTCCAGACAGGTGTTGATGGTGGGTTGGATGAACACCACTGCCCTCGAAAAAACAATACAAACCGGGTTGATCACATTCTGGTCACGCAGCAGAAAAAAGCTATGGACCAAAGGGGAAAGCAGTGAAAATTATCTTTATATGCAAAAAATGTTTATCGATTGTGACCGGGACACGCTCTTATTCCTTGCAAAACCTGCCGGGCCAACCTGTCATACCGGAAATATCAGCTGTTTTTATACTGAAATCGATCTCAATAAATCAAAAAACAACACCAACATGGCGGAGAAAAAATGAATGCACTCAATGAACTTTATCAAACTTTA